>OLPF01000368.1_pt1 | contig 49758 bp, 48 predicted proteins | sample 1673121 | NCBI WGS metagenome assembly OLPF01 (sample SAMEA3136756, study PRJEB25190) | human gut metagenome
CACCATTCTAGGGGCCGACTACGACAAGGCCGGCACCCCGCCCCAGACCACCTCGGCCTGATCCCATTCCCAACCAAAACGTCCGCTGCCTGTGCATGAGCAGCGGACGTTTGTATTATATATTATAAGGTATCCTGCATAGGACGCCCCCGGCGGGGCACTCTAGGAGCACACGCCAAAACACCGCCTCAATCCCCCTGGCGAAAGATTTTGGAAAAATAGCGGTAATAGGGCATCAGGCTCTCGTAGCCCTCCACCAGCACGTCTACCAGCTCCGGGCTGTAAAGCAGCGGCTCCACCGGGCGGGCGCAGGTGATGTCCAAATTCTTCCGGTTGTACCACTGGTCCAGGGGCGGCTGGGGGTTGCCCTTGGGGCGCTTGTATTCCTCCGCCTGAAGCGCGAAGCGGTCCTGCCTGGCAAAGGCGCGGGCCAGCTTCAGCATGGGCTTGGGGTCCGTGTCTACCGCCTGACGGAATTTCGCCATCTGCGCCGGCTTGGCGTCATAAGCCCCCAGGCCGTAGGCATAGCCTTTGGGATAGATCTCAAACCAGAACACCGGCATGTGCGTCCAGTCCTCCCCCGCCATGCGCAGAGTGAACCAGAGGTTGGATTTATACGGTCCCCGGCCATACAGCCGCCGCGCATCCCGATAGATGCGGCTGATGCGCAGCATCAGGGGCAGTTCTTCGTGGGCGGCAGTGAATTTTTCATAGACCTCTTCCCCCAGCGCCCGCAGGGGCGTCTGGACATTGTCGAGGTACTCCTGCTTGTGGCGCTCGAACCAGGGGCGCTCGTTGTTGAGCCGAACGCCCCAGAGAAAATCCTGTGTTTTTTCTGAAAATCCTGGAAACATCGTCGTTCCTCCTCTCCGCCGTATCGTATCACAGGTGCTTCTCCTTTTCAAGATTTGGCAGAATGTGGGGCTTTAGTTCATTTTATAACCCTTTTATAAAAACTTTTGAAAAAAATGCTTGCAAAATAAGAAACAAACCACTATAATGAGCGTTGGATAAAACTGGACCACTAGACACCATAGAATAGCCTGGTTTTTCAGGTATTTTGCCTGCTTTTGTGCGGGTTACCCCTTGCAAAAAGAAAGGTGTTGCGTTATGATGTGCGGTGACGGTTTTTTTCGTCTGTAGACTATGGCATGTTCCATTCGGAGCTTTGCCTTCTTGATATCGCACCTAAGGGAGGAACTTTTATTATGTTAGGCAACAGCATCAAGAAATTTGCACTGAACCAGGCCTTCAATTACATCGAGAAGGACCCCATCAAGAACCTGACCCACGTCATGGACATGGTCGATAAGTTCGCCGGCAGCGGCCCCCAGTCTTTCCCCCGCCAGCGCCAGGCGATCCGCGACGCCATCAACAACGAGGACTCCACCGCCCACGGTCTGGTCGTCCGTATGATGACCGAGATGGACCTGGGCTTCACCGAGACCCTGCTGTCCAACTTCTTCCTCAACGCCAGCATCACCGGCTGGAAGAAGCAGGACGAGTACCGCAACAAGTACAACTGCAACGTGCCCTGGGCCATCCTGCTCGACCCCACCTCCGCCTGCAACCTGCACTGCAAGGGCTGCTGGGCTGCTGAGTACGGCAACAAGCTGAACCTGTCCTTCGATGAGATCGACAGCATCATCCAGCAGGGCAAGGAAATGGGCACCTATTTCTATATCTACACCGGCGGCGAGCCCCTGGTCCGCAAGCACGACCTCATTAAGCTCTGCGAGAAGCACAACGACGCCATCTTCATGTGCTTCACCAACTCCACCCTCATCGACGAGCAGTTCTGCCAGGACATGCTGCGCGTGAAGAACTTCGTGCCCGTCATCAGCGTCGAGGGCTTCGAGGAGGCCACCGACTCCCGCCGCGGCAACGGCACCTATCAGAAGGTCGTCCACTCCATGAACCTGCTCAAGAGCCACCGCCTGCCCTTCGGCATCTCCACCTGCTACACCAGCGCCAACATCAAGGACGTGAGCACCGAGGCTTACCTCGACCAGCTGGTCGAGTGGGGCGCTTACTTCGTCTGGTACTTCCACTACATGCCCGTCGGCAAGGACGCTGTGCCTGAGCTGCTGCCCTCCCCCGAGCAGAGAGAGTATATGTACCACCAGATCCGTGAGCTGCGCGGCAAGAAGCCCATCTTCATGCTGGACTTCCAGAACGACGGTGAGTACGTCGGCGGATGTATCGCCGGTGGTCGCCGCTACCTGCACATCAACGCCAACGGCGACTGTGACCCCTGCGTCTTCATCCACTACTCTGACTCCAACATCCGCCAGAAGACCCTGCTGGAAGCCCTGTGCTCCCCCCTCTTCCGCGCCTATCACGACGGCCAGCCCTTCAACGACAACATGCTGCGCCCCTGTCCCATGCTGGAGAACCCCGAAAAGCTGCGGGAGATCGTCCACAAGTCCAGCGCCCATCCCAGCGATGTGACCGCCCTGGAGAGCGTAGACGACCTGTGCGCCAAGTGCGACGACTACGCCAAGAACTGGGCCCCCACCGCCGACAAGCTCTGGAGCTGCTCCCACCACTGCGGCACCTGCGGCCAGCAGGCAGCTGCCGGGAAGTAATTCCCCGCAGGGTGGCATGACCTGACAATTGTTTACAATTTGTACGTTGTTATTCCGTCGGAGAAATAGTATACTAACTCTGGTATGAAAACCGGAGGCCCGCGTGGGGTACATCCCCCGGGCCTCCGGTTTTTTTGCAAATTTTTTCGGAGATCGGAGGCAGCGTATGCCGTCATCACAACCGCCGGGCGGTCCGTCCCCGCAAGGACTGACCAGCGCCCAAGTCCGCCAGCGGGTCCAGGCCGGTCAGGTCAACACCCCGCCGGACTCCCCCACCAAGTCCGTTCGGCGCATCGTTTTGGAAAATCTCTTTTCGTTTTTTAACCTCATCTTTTATGTGATCGCCGGGTTTCTCATCGCCGTGGGCTCCTTTGAGGAACTGGTCTTCCTGCTGGTCGTAGGGGCCAACACCGCCATCGGCATCATCCAGGAGCTTCACTCCAAAAAGAAGCTGGACGAGTTGTCGCTCCTCTCCGCCCCCAAGGCGACCGTCATACGGGACGGGACAGAACAGACCATCCCAACGGCCCAGCTCGTGCAGGACGACCGCATCCTCCTGGCCGCAGGCAACCAAATTTCCGCCGACGCCCAGGTGGTCTCCGGCTCTGTCCAGGTCAATGAATCCCTCATCACCGGAGAATCGGACGAAATCACGAAAGGGCCAGGGAGTGCATTGCTCTCCGGCAGCTTCGTGGTTTCCGGCCGCTGTCAGGCCGTCCTGACCCATGTGGGGGCGGAGTCCTACGCCTCCCAGCTCACCAACGAGGCCAAAAAGTCGAAAAAGAGTCACTTGCCGGGCATGATGCGCTCCCTGAACCGCCTGCTCCTGGCCATCGGCATCCTGATCGTCCCCATCGGCGGGGCCTTGTATTACCGGCAGACCTCCCTGCTGGGCCTGTCTGTCCGGGAGGGCGTGGAGACCACCGCCGCCGCCGTCATCGGCATGATCCCGGAGGGCCTGTACCTGATGGTCAGCCTGGCTCTGGCCGCCAGCGTCCTGCGCCTGGCGACGAAGGGAACGCTGGTACAGGACTTAAAATGCACGGAGACCCTGGCCCGCGTGGACGTCCTGTGTGTGGACAAGACCGGCACCATCACCCAGCCGGAGATGGCCTACTGCGGCCTGCTCCCCTTGACCACGGAGCTGGAAGAGACCGAGATCGAAGCACACCTGTCCGACTTCGTCTCCAACATGGCCCCGGACAACGAGACCATGCAGGCCCTGCAAACGGCCCTCCAACGGGAGGACCCTCGCAAGGCCGTCCAGGTCCTGGGCTTTTCGTCGGAGACGAAATACAGCGCCGTGGCGTACAGCCGGGAGGACTGCTACGTCCTGGGTGCCCCGGAGTTTATTTTGGGGGCCTCCGGTTACGTCCCCTACCGCTCCCTGGCCGAAGAGGCCATGGCCGACGGCAGCCGCGTCCTGCTCTTCGCCGCTTGCCTGCCTGGTCCAGAGGGGCGCGGCATCGCCGACGCCCGCCCGCTGGCCTTCGTGCGCCTGAAAAACCCCGTCCGGGAGACGGCGAAGGAGACCTTTGCCTACTTCCACGACCAGGGCGTAACGGTCAAGGTCATCTCCGGGGACAACCCCGTCACTGTCGCCGCCGCCGCGAACGAAGCGGGCATCCAAGGGGCGGACAAGTATGTGGACGCCTCCACCCTGGAATCCTACGAGGACATTCAGAACGCCTGTGAAGAATACAACGTCTTTGGCCGGGTGAAGCCCAACCAGAAGAAGCTGCTGGTCCAGGCCCTCCAGGAAAACAAGCACACCGTCGCCATGACCGGCGACGGCGTGAACGACGTTCTGGCGCTGAAAGAGGCCGATTGCAGCGTCGCCATGGCCTCCGGCAGTGAGGTCGCGGCGCAGATCTCGGACCTCGTGCTGATGAACTCGGACTTTGCCTCCATGCCGTCTGTGGTGGCCGAGGGGCGGCGGGTCATCAACAACATCGAGCGGGCCGCGTCCCTGTATCTGGTGAAAAACATCTTTTCCCTGATCCTGGCCATCATCTCGATCACGGCAGCGTTTTCCTATCCTCTCACGCCCTCGCAGCTGACGCTGATGAGTCTCATCTCCATCGGCATCCCCTCGCTGATCCTGGCGCTGGAGCCCAACGAGAGCTTGGTGAGCGGAAAGTTCTTGCAGAACGCCATTTTACGGGCCTTGCCTGCGGCGCTGACGGATCTTTTCATCATCATCTTCGTGCTGCTGTTCCAAAAGGCCTTTGCCATTTCCAACGCGGAGATCTCGACGGTCACGGCGCTGCTGGTGACCATCGTGGGCTTCTTCATGGTCTGGAAGGTCGCAAAGCCCGTGAACCGGCTGCATCTGGGCATGATGGGCGGGCTGATCGCCGGGCTGGTGTTTATTGTGTTGGTCATTCCCGGCGTCTTCTCCCTGTCGCCGCTGTCCTTTGGGAGCCTCTTGATCCTGACGGTGTTCGTGCTGCTCATCCCGTCGGTGATCGGGCTGCTGAACAAGGGGCTGGAAGGCCTGGAATTGTTGTTGGCGAAAGTTGGGCGGCGTGATGCCTGACCTGCGGGCCGCAGGGGTCTGCGGCCCCTACGACTTTGGGTGATGAGCGCAATCTCGATGATCGTAATCTCGATCAAAAAAACTGGGTCCCGTGGTGGGACCCAGTTTTTTTGGTGCTGTGAAGTTTTAGAGCGGGGAAATTACTGCTCGTCGTCGGAAGCGGCGGCGGCGTTCTCGTACTCTCTGACCAGGCGGGCGGTATCCAGAGCGATGACCAGCTCCTCGTTGGTGGGGATGAGCAGGATCTTGTTGGGGGAGTCATCGGTGGAGATGATGGTTTCCTTGCTGCGGACGTTGTTCTTCTCAGGATCCAGCTTCAGGCCCAGGAACTCCAGACCCTCCATGATCTTGGCACGCAGGGAAGCGGAGTTCTCGCCGACACCGGCGGTGAAGACGACAGCGTCCAGGCCGCCCATAGCAGCGGCGCAGGAGCCGATGCGCTTGGTGACCTTGTAGCAGAAGACGTCGATGGCCAGCTGAGCACGCTCGTTGCCCTCGGCAGCAGCGGCCTCCAGGTCACGGAAGTCGGAGGAGACGCCGGAGATACCCAGCATGCCGGACTCCTTGTTCAGGGCGCTCTCGACGCGCTTGCCGGAGTAGCCGCGCTGGTCGACAATGTACTCGGTGATGGCAGCGTCGATAGCGCCGGCACGGGTGCCCATGGGCAGGCCGTCCTGGGGAGTGAAGCCCATGGAGGTGTCGATGGACTTACCGAACTTCACGGAGCAGGTGGAAGCGCCGTTGCCCAGGTGGCAGGTGGCGATGCGCAGCTCCTCGATGGGGCGGCCCAGCATGTCAGCGGCACGCTGAGAAACATACTGGTGGGAGGTGCCGTGGAAGCCATAGCGGCGGACCTTATTCTCGGTGTACCAACGGTAAGGCACTGCGTAGATGTAGGCCTTGGGGGGCATGGTCTGGTGGAACGCGGTGTCGAACACGGCGACCATGGGGGTGTTGGGCATGACTTCCTTGCAGGCCTCGATGCCGGTGATGTTGGCGGGGTTGTGCAGGGGGGCCAGGGGGATACACTCGCGGATGCCCTTCATGACAGCGCTGTCGATGATGACGGAGTGGGTGAACTCCTCGCCGCCGTGAACGACACGGTGGCCCACGGCGTCGATCTCGGACATATCTTTAATGACACCGTAGTAGTTGTGGGTCAGGACCTCCATGACCAGCTTGATGGCGGCCTCGTGGTCGGGCATGTAACGGTCTGCGTCGTACACATCACCGCCGGTGGGGGTGTGCTTGATGTGGCCGTCGATGCCGATGCGCTCGCACAGGCCCTTAGCCAGAACGTCTTTGGTATCGGGGTCCAGCAGCTGATACTTCAGGGAAGAGCTGCCTGCGTTGATGACCAGAACTTTCATTGTGTTGTTCCACTCCTTAGTATGATATTTCTCAATGAGACAAAATCTTGCTCGGTTTCCCCGTTCGGGGTAAAATAGCTCATGTATTTTTATCATATCCCATTTTGCCCGAAAGGACAAGCGTTAAATCCCCGAATTTCAAACTTTTTCACCCAGGAGGTTGGGTCATGCCTACAATCGGTATCATCGCAGAGTACAATCCCTTTCACAGCGGCCACCGCCACCACATCCAAACCGTCCGCCGGACCTTCGGCGCAAACAGCGCCATCGTCTGTGCCATGAGCGGAAACTGGGTCCAGCGGGGCCAGCCGGCCCTGGCGGACAAGTGGACCCGCGCCGCGCTCGCCCTGGCCCAGGGGGTGGACCTGGTGCTTGAGCTGCCCACCCTCTGGGCGGCCGCCTCCGCCGAGCCCTTTGCGCGGGGCGGCGTGGGCCTGCTGGCGGCCACGGGGGTGGTGGACATCCTCAGCTTCGGCAGTGAGGCCGGAGACTTGGCCCCCCTCCAACAGGCGGCCCACTGTCTCCACAGCCCCGCCTGGAAGACAGAGCTGCGCCGGGCGCTGGATAAAGGGCTTTCCTTCCCCGCCGCCCGCCAGGCCGCCGCCACGGCCCTCCTGGGAAGCGCTGCCGACTGCCTGGGCCAGCCCAACAACAACCTGGGCGTGGAGTATCTCCTCGCCATCCACGCCCTGGGGGCCAAGCTCACGCCCCACACCATCCCCCGCCTGGGGGCTGACCACGACCAGGCGGAGAGAGACGAGACCCACGCCTCCGCCTCCTATCTCCGCGAAAAACTCCTGGCAGGCGACGAGGACCTCTCCCCCTATCTCTCCCACCACGCACAAAAGCTCCTGCGGGCCGACCCGGCCGACTTTGCTTATTGTCCCCGCGCCGTCCTGGCCCGCCTGCGGGGGATGAACGAGACGGACTTCGCCCGCCTCCCGGACTGCGGCGAGGGCCTGAGCAACCGCCTCTCCGCCGCCGTCCAGACCGCCGCCTCCCTGGACGAACTCTACCGCCAGGTCCAGACCAAGCGCTACCCTCTGGCCCGCATCCGCCGCCTGATCCTCTGGGCCTTTCTGGGCCTGACCGCCGCAGACCGCCCGGCGGCTCTCCCCTACCTGCGCGTCCTGGGCTTCACCCACCGGGGGCAAGCCCTCCTGCGTCAAATGAAAACCACCGCCACCCTCCCCGTCCTCGTCAAACCCGCCCACGCCGCCAAGCTCCCCGCCCACGCCCAGCAGGTCTTTCAGCTGGAAGCCCGCTGTACGTCGCTCTACGACCTCTGCCGGAGAGACTTCGGAAAAACGGCAGGGAAGAATGAGTGGACCCAGAACCCGGTGCGGCGGGGGTTGTAAAACAAAACCATACAGCAAAACACAGCCAGTTTCCTCCGTCTGAGAAAAACTGGCTGTGTTTCTGTCTTCACAGGAAACGTTTTACTCTGCCTTCCCCGCCTCCGTTGCTTCCTTTACCTCAATCAGCTTCCCCGTCTTGCAATCGTAGATATAGCCGTAGATGGGGATATGCTTGGATACCAGGGGGTGGTTTCGGATGTAGGTCACGTCATCCACCACGCTCTGCTCCAGGTCCTGGATGGGCAGGAAGTTGATGTACTGGCCGGCGCGGCTGCCGCCCTCTTTTTCGGGGTTATACCAGCCGTTCTCGCCCAGCGCGGCGGACTCCAAGCTCTCCTCCAGCAGGTCATACATCACCTGGTTGGTGAAGGTCAGCATGCCGCAGTCCGTGTGGTGGATGACGAACCACTCCTGCGTCCCCAGCAGCTTGTGGGAGATGATGAGAGAGCGGATCGTCTCCTCGTTCACCCGGCCGCCTGCGTTGCGGATCACATGGGCATCGCCCTCGGCCAGACCCACAAACTTCGCCGGGTCCAGACGGGCGTCCATGCAGGTCACGATGGCGAATTTTCTGCCGGGCGGGATGGGCAGCTCGCTCTTGCTCCCAAAGGTCTCTGCGTACTTGCGGTTGGCTTCCAATACGGCGTCTAAAACAATGCTCATCGTGGGTTCCTCATTTCTTTGTTTTTATTTCATATTTTTATACTGCGTTAGTAGGTTTATCTCTTGGCGTTATTGTAACGTAAAGGACTGGTGTTGTCAATCCTGATTTTAGGAATCAGAAGTAGTTTGGAGAGACGCACAAAAAGATTTTCTACTTATCTCTCTTCTCTGTGGTTGCGAACAAAGATGGGGTATGCTATACTAAAGGTGTTCCGTTTTCTGATCCGCTTAACCAAAAGGAGGTATCGCACCATGAGTACCCGCGAAACATGCGAAGCTATTCTGGACACCTTCACGGACGCCCAGCTCGTCAACGTGGTCGCCATGCTCCAGGCCATGAGGCAAACAATAGACGACTTGGAGGATGAAGCATTTTGCGAAAAGATGGCGCAGGATTATGACAACGACCCCGAAAAAGGCGACCCTATGCCCCTCGAAAACTTTGCAAAAGAGCTTGGAATCACATTATGAAATACAAAGTCGTTTTAGAGCGTCCTGCCAGAAAATTTATTCAAAAACAACCTCCGGAGCAACAAAAGCGTATTTTGACCGCTCTGTCTAAACTTCCGGAGCAGGGTGACATTTTCCCGATGCGGGGCCGAAAAAACCAATACCGTGTTCGGATCGGCACCTATCGAGCAATCTATCGTTTAGAACAAAATGTCCTGACCGTCACGGTCTTGAAGGTAGACAATCGCGGAGATGTTTATAAGAATTGAAAAGAGCGAGGGCAATAAAACCCTCGCTCTTTTCAATTCTTGTTGTTTATCACTCAGTCCTGATCCCAGTTGTGATACACGTTCTGGACATCGTCATTGTCCTCCAAAGAGTCAATGAGCTTCTCCATGTTCTTCAGTGGGCTTCGCCCCCAAAAGTCAGCGGAATTAGAACTTTTTTCCGTTTTTTCCTTTTCTTTTGTAGACTACTTTTTCCAATGTATATCGTAACCTAATCAGCAGATTTTCCAGAACAGCGCTCTCAGAATCAGCGCAATGCACCCTGGTTTCTGCTGGTTTTATGATAGCAAAAATCTCTGACAATAGCAACCACTTTCTTCGCTCAGGCTACCCCAAGGTACTTCTCAAAGAAGGAAGCCAGCTTTGCAATGATCCCTTGCTTCTTGGCCGCTCGCTTGCCTCCTCCCCCGCCAAACCGAGAGACGGGCGGCATGAGCTTATCAATATCTGTCCCTGTGGTCTTCAGGGTTCCATCTCGGAAAGAGTTGTCAAGGAAGCGCTTGGTTTCTTCTGGCTTGAGCTTCTCCGTCTGAATAATCTCGCCCAAGTCTTCCTCTTTTTGCTGGGCAACGAAAGTATGCCAATCTCGTTCTACTACGGTGGCGGCGTTCATGGTGTTAATAAAGCCGTGAATCAGCTCTTTCTTACTGCGCAGTTGAATACTGGAATCTATGGCCCGGTCAATGCTGGCTAGGATTTCTTGGTCCTCACAGTTTTTGGCGTGGTACTTCTCCACCAGCATGAGGATATAGTCAATGTTAATATCGACCTGACGAATCAGTTCCATTTCAAACTGAATGTCATCGTTGATGTTCTCCCGCTCGCCGTTTTGTTCTCCCCGGTATTCCTGATAGAGGTCAATATAGCGGCTCTGATAGTCCTGAAAATCTCGTTGGGAGAGAATCTCCTGGCCCTTGAATTGGTCAAAGGATGATAGGATATTTTTGACTTTCAGAATCCGGCCATACAAGCGGATAAATCCTTTTTCCTCCTGCTCCCCTACGAGCGGGCTTCCCAAAGGATACTCATGTTTCAGCCTGTCAATGAGATGAACATAGCCTGGAAAAGGTTTCTCCCCATCATCGTAGCCAAAATAATAGAAATCATAATCCTTGAGCAAAACGGTCCCCGTGGCATCTTTGTCTCCAAACAGGGCAATGGCTTCCTCTGTCGCTGTTTGCAGGTTCCGGAAGCAGACGATATTTCCGTAGGTCTTCACAGAGTTTAAAATGCGGTTGGTACGGGAGAAGGCTTGAATCAAACCGTGCATCTTCAAGTTTTTATCCACCCAAAGCGTATTGAGTGTGGTAGCGTCAAAGCCAGTCAGGAACATATTGACCACGATCAACAAATCCACTTCCCGGTTTTTCACCCGCATCGACAAGTCTTTATAGTAATTTTGGAACTTGTTAGATGAGGTATCAAAGTTCACCTGAAAGCGCTTGTTATAGTCCTGGATCGCACTGTCTAAGAAGTCTCTGGAGGTCTGGTCCAGGGCTTCCGTGTCAAAGCCCTCCTCTGCCAAAGTATCCTCTGGGTCCTCCTCATTGGCCCCAAAGCTAAAGATGGTCGCAATGGTCAGGTCCCGCTTTTGCTCTGCCAACTGGCGCTGAAACTCCGTGTAATACTTCATAGCCATAGGAATCGAGCTGGCCGCAAAGATCGCATTAAAACCTGCCACACGCTGGCCCTTCAAGGAATAGTAACTGCTACGCTTGGTCTTCTGGTCAAAATGCTCCAGGGTATACTCCACCACCTGGCGCACACGTTCCGGGTCCCCCAGTGCTTTCTCAATGTCAATACCCCGTACTTTTGCGTCTTCGATATACGCTTTTTCCTTGATGGTATTGATGTAGTCAATGCGGAAGGGCAACACATTCCCGTCATCAATGGCGTTCACGATGGTGTAAGTATGTAGCTTATCCCCAAATGCCTGGGCGGTCGTTCTCATGTGGGGTTTCCCACTGCTTCCAGCATTGACAGAGAAGATCGGCGTCCCCGTAAAGCCGAACAAATGGTAGTTGCGAAATGCCTGGGTAATAGCCTGGTGCATATCTCCAAACTGGCTCCGGTGACACTCGTCAAAAATCAAAACCACATGCTCCTGAAAGACGGGATGACGCTTGTTCTTCCGAATAAAAATATCAAGCTTCTGGATCGTAGTGATGATAATATGGCAGTCCTTGCTTTCCAGTTGCTTTTGCAGAATGGCCGTGTTGCTATTGCCGTTGGCGGCTCCCTTCTCAAAGCGGTCATATTCCTTCATAGTCTGGTAGTCCAGGTCTTTCCGGTCTACCACGAACAGCACCTTGTCCACATAGGGCAACTGAGAGGCCAGCTGTGCCGTCTTAAAGGAAGTCAGTGTCTTCCCGCTTCCGGTCGTGTGCCAGATATAGCCGCCTGCGTCAATGGTCCCCACCTTTTTATAATTGGTAGAAATCTCGATCCGGTTCAATATCCGCTCGGTGGCCGCGATTTGATAAGGCCGCATCACCAGCAGCAAATCCTCCGCAGTAAACACGCAGTAGCGCGTCAGCACGTTCAGCAGGGTATGTTTTGACAAAAAGGTTTTCGTAAAGTCCACCAAATCCGAAATGATCTTGTTGTTCCCATCGGACCAGAAGCAAGTAAACTCAAAGCTGTTGCTGGTCTTCTTCCCCTTGCCCCGGCTCTGCGATAGTTCCTTTACATGGCTGTTTCGCGTTGTGTTCGAGTAATACTTCGTGTGTGTCCCATTCGAGATCACAAAAATCTGAATATACTCATACAATCCGCTGCCAGCCCAAAAGCTATCCCGCTGATACCGCTTGATCTGATTAAATGCCTCCCGAATCGGCACACCCCGGCGTTTCAGCTCCACATGCACCAAGGGCAAGCCATTCACCAAGATCGTCACGTCGTACCTGGTGTTTCGCTTCCCCTGGTCTTCCTCATATTGGTTCAGCACTTGCAGGCGGTTGTTGTGAATGTTCTTCTTGTCCAGCAAATAAACATTCTTGCTCGTCCCGTCATCCCGCTGCAACGGCTGCACATGGTCACTCTGAATCTTCCGGGTCTTCTCCACGATCCCCTCATTGGCCCCCGCCAGATTGTTCTTGAAAAACCGTTTCCATTCCTCTTCTGTGAACGTCATCCGGTTCAATGCTTCCAGCTGGCGGCGTAAGTTCTGAATCAACTCCGCTTCACTGCGAACCTGAATATACTCATACCCCTGCCCTTGCAACAGACGAATGAACTCTTTCTCTAAGGCCGCTTCACTCTGGTAGGCGTCAGATTTGCGAGGTTCAGGGATGTACTCGGAAACTACCGTTGATTCAGAAAGTGCAGCAATAATATTATAATTCATATCTGCACCTATTTATTTTTTATATTTTCCGATAATTGAACTAACTGATTAACAATTTCATTAAATCGTCCTGACTGTTTTAATAAGCTACCTGCACTCTTTGCGCGTTTTAACGAATATTCCTGTAGAACGGCTTTTTTAGATTTAGAACTGTTATGAGCTGCATAATTTCTCAATGTACACATCCGTTGAATAGCTGCTTTGCACTCGGACTGTTTGAAGCACTCTATCAGGCTATGTTCCTTTCCAATTGTCTGATATAGGCTTTTGATCAATCCACTATAACCATTGAAATCAAAGTATCCACCTTTTGTAATAAGAAACTCGCAAACATCATCGTTAATATGTTTGCCAAGTTTAATCCCGTAAGTATCCTCAAAGTGAGAATGGTCATGATTTAAGCATGAAATCATCAATCTTAGAACAAACCGTTCAAACTCCCGATAAACCATAATAATAGCATTTTCATAACTATACGATAGATATAATTTATCTTCATTAAAAACAGCCTTGCACTTCTCAACGTAGCGCTTAATCCCTTCAAGTTCTTGGTTGAACTTTTGACAAACATCTTTCTTATTAACCGTGTTCATTATTACTCTTTCTCTTTCTGAAAGGATAGCAGCTGATCCCGATAATATTCATACTGCTTCTGTCGAGCGGATATTTCAGCAGGAAGTCCGTCCTCCAGGTTATCGATATACCTAGAAAATAAATCCAACACCTTGGACACACGCCTTTGATACTCGATACTTGGTATTTGGACTTTTACTGTCTCAAGCTTAGACACAGACAATCCTGGCTGTGCTCCTGCCGTCTTATATTGATTAAGATTCAATTTCAATAACAGGTGGAAGAGAAACCTCATATCAACATTATTATCACTTGAAACAACTACTGCGTGTTCTGTTGCATAAAATTCACCACTCACAAAGCAAACATTCCCACATAAAGCTCCTTGTCTTCCAATCAAGACCTTGTCTCCAGAACAGTTTGCATCCTTCACATAACCACGCAAGCCATTTCCTCCATAACATGGTATAGAAAACAACTCATTCTTTTCTCCTATATCCTGAGCCTTAATCGCTTTTCCTGCTTTCATGCTCACAACTTCCCCAAGTTTCTTATATTCCACATCCTCCCCAAACGTCAGCAGCTCATCCCGATAATACTCATACTGCTTCCGTCTCGCCGTGAGTTCTGCGTTGAGCTTATTTGTGAGTTCTGCCGTGAGGTTGGTGAACGTGTCCAGAATACGGACGATCTCTTGCTGGATGGGGAGAGGGGGGAGGGGGATGCGATAACGCAATAGTTGAGCCTTACTGATATTGTTTTGAGGCCCCGTTCCATTTTTGAAACAATACGTTTCAAATGTTCCATTTACCAGCAGATGTTTTAAGTAACCATTTTCAATGCAATCTTGATTACGTAAAATTGCTATTCTCTGATTCACAACTGCATTGCTTAGCGTGTTGTACCCTGTCTTTCCAGTAGAACCAGACATAGCTACTAAAATTTCACCGCCAGATAGTTGCTGGCCATTTTTCAATTTTTCTGGAAGCTCATTGATAAAAGTTTTTCCTCTATTCACAAGGCCGCCAAATATATCCGTAATCTTGACTACCTGGTATTCTCCTGATTCAGTAAAACTTCCACTAGAGAATGAGTGTCCATCTGTAAATACAACCACTTCTCCTAAATCTACGTACTCTACTCCATCGGGGCAATATCGGCTTATCAAATTTTCTATAATTTTCATTTTACTCTCCAACTCAGTCTTGAAACCCTACAGATTTTTATCCATTTTCTAACCAATCGACATAGTTTTTCCATACCCTTATATATTCTGTTGCAGATGCAACTTCTGTTTTCGCGCCTATCGTTGTATCTGCTACTCTTACATAAAGGACTCCCTGTTTTACCGCAATTTTCTTAGCATCATAGGAATGTGGTATGTCTTTCTTTGCTATGAATACGCCAGGAACTTTTTTGACGATGATGAGATATAACCACCTGCTTTTTCCTATCTGTAATGGAACATATTCACAACATGGCTGACTAATCAGCATAGACGCGGATAGTTTTTCAGATAACATTGCACTAAACTGTTTCATAGACTCAAGTTCTTTTGCGTTCAGTCCATGAACATCCCATTTTCCTGCTGCATAGATAAAATTTGAGTCTGTACCCAATCTTTGTCTATCCTCTGATGACAGTGGAATCCTTGTGAGTTCCTCTTTTTTCTTCGATTCACCAACCCCAACTATAATATAACTATCATTTTCATAACCACTATTTGAAAACGCAAGAATATCTTTAATAATATCTGCCGTGTCTGTAAGAGTTTTCTTGAAGTCCCAGTATATACCTTCTGTCATTCCCTCTAAAAGCGGCTGTATTTTTCTATATAGTTTATTCTCTAGTGTCATCTGCTGAAATCTCCCGAATAATCTTGTCAATCTCCTCCCGCAACACCTGCTCCCGTGCTACGATCTCCTCAATCTCTGCGTTGAGCTTTACGATGTCAATGACCTCTCTGGTATCCTCCTGCTCTACATAGGTGGAGACAGAGAGGTTATAGTCCTGCTCTGCGATTTGATCGTTGGGGACGAGCTTGGCCACGTGGTCTTTGTCGGTGCGCTCCTGGTAGGTGGTCAGGATGTGCTGAATGTTCTCTTGGGTGAGTTTATTGCTGTTGGTGATCTTTACACACTCTTTGGAAGCGTCGATAAAGAGGGTAGCGTTTTCGGACTTTGATTTTTTGAGGACCAGGATACAGGTGGCAATGGTGGTGCCGAAGAAGAGGTTGTCCGGGAGCTGGATGACGCAGTCGATGAAGTTGTTGTCGATGAGATACTTGCGGATTTTCTTTTCCGCCCCGCCCCGATACATGACACCAGGGAAGCAGACGATGGCCGCTGTGCCGTCTGTGGCCAGCCAGGAGAGGGAGTGCATGATGAAAGCCAGGTCTGCTTTGGACTTGGGGGCCAGCACACCAGCAGGAGCAAAACGGGGGTCATTGATGAGGGTAGCGTTGTTGTCCCCTTCCCACTTGATGGAATAGGGCGGGTTGGAGACGATGGCTTCAAAAGGTTCCTCATCCCAGTGCATGGGTTCGGTGAGCGTGTCCCCGTGGGCAATGTCAAACTTGTCATAGTCGATGTTATGCAGAAACATATTGATCCGGCAGAGGTTGTAGGTGGTGATATTGATCTCCTGCCCAAAGAAACCTTGCCGCACTTTGTCCCGACCTAGGATTTTGGCTGCTTTCAGCAGAAGGGAGCCAGAGCCACAGGCCGGGTCTATAAAGACGTAATCTTTGATACAAGCCCGGTCGCCGGGAAAGTGTATAAAAATAGCGAAAACCGCAGGAAACAAGGCGTTTCTTGCGGTTTTCGCTGTATTTGTCGGTATTCAATTTGTCCCATCAGAGCACAGCCGAGGCGCCCCTGACACTGGCATCTGGGCTCCGGCGCGGCTGGCTCAGGGAATAATTAAAAAGTATGCCAAAATTAAATGGTTTGGGCAAAATTAAAAAGTGTTGATGGCTACCTTTCCAAGATGTTATATTTTTGGAACAGTCGAACAAAGAATTCCTTCAGATTTTTGAGCAGTTCTTGCTTTTTGCTGTCTGACTCTGCAGCATTTATAAATTCATATCCGCCAAATCGATACACGTCATAACCATAAAGGCTCATTTCTCGTTGTGCTTTGACCATCTCGCTATAAAGCCTTGGGGACGCTCTATCTCCATCAGCGTAGTGCTGCTTCCCGTCGATTTCGATAACCACCCTATTGCGATGGGAGAATATCATAAGAAAATCCATTTTCTGATGCTCAAATAGCTTATAGCCACGCTCTGCCTGAGTCAGCGGGTCATAGTAAAGGTATACTTGTGGAAGTAGAGCCGGAAAATCCTTACCACACGTTTTCATTAATTCATAGTATGCCTGCATCATCCACGTTTCTGGGCCTGACTTAGCACCGGCAGCTTTAAAGCTGTCATCCAAGCTATCACAAAGTCTTCTGAGTAAACGGTTTTCTACATTGTCAACGACATCATATTTAGCAGCAAACCATTCTACAAGCTCACTCCAAAGAAGGCCATTTTGCGGGATTGACCTATCATATATGAGACACTTGTCGGCGTTTCTCGTGATTCGGATGTCATTGTTGAGCGCATCATCGAACACGATTTCTGGTTTGTATTTTGCAGCGAAAATAATGTTTTTAACTGTTCCCTGAACCCCAGCCCTCATTGATACACATTGATAAAAATCTTTGTCCCCGATGCTATCCTTGATTTCAAGTTGATATTCATCGTGGGCAAGGTATCTATTAATCACTTCAACGAGTTCAGAATTGTGAATTGGCCCTCGGCGCTCTTCTTCCGCACTCCATCTCCAGTGATGGATATTAGGATTGACATATTGTTCAAGAAGAAAGCAAAAGCCCTCATCGGATAGTTGCAGATAATCTATAACTGTATCCAGCAAATAGCTTTCTGGCCAATCATCAAACCTATCCATGTGCCTTGCTATTTCAGAGATTGTTCCCTCACTCAATGATGGGCAAACTAACTTTGCAAATTCATGATACTCCTTATCACCAGTCAGGCTCCCCATAGCGAGGAGGGCATCAATAATAGACCGGCGAGTCTCATCGATAATTCTATGTTCCTGTTTCGTCTCAGAAGACAATTTCATTTCAACACCTCTCAACGCAGTAGCAGTTGTCTTCCCTCGAAAGCACCGGCTTAAGAAAAGTGCTCATCCACAATCGCATTTAGCTGTGCAGCAATCTCAGAGAACTCTCGGTTCAAATCGAGTGTCCGGACGCTGACTTTATTTCCGCTCATGTGGTAGGTGTTATCCGGCTGGATGAGCTCGTCTGTCCGGGCATACAGTAGCATGCCAGAAACCTCATGCGGACGGTCTCCAAATTCCATATCCTTGTTTTTCACATAGGTGAAAATCTGGTACAGGTTATTCGAGTGAAGCGTATGGACATCATATTGTGCCTGCATCGTGTGCGTGTAGTATTTTGCGTCGATAATCAGCACCCGGTTACCCTGCGTGAGCATGATGTCACTCTGCATCACCGGCAGTAAGGTTCCAACGCCATCGTCCAAGGCCCACGGGATTTGTGAGGCCGTTGCTTTTACCTGTGGGCATTCCTTTGCGTAGTATTCGAGAATGAACTTCTCATACAGCCTGCTCATCCGCTGCTCGTCCACAAAGGAGGCCAGCCGGTACTCGCCGCTGTCAGTGCTCATGAGCATTCCTTCCAGTACCAATTGGCACAGGCTGATAAGCATCCGGTAGGTATTATTGTTGCGCTGAAAGCGGATGGAGCTCCATCGAATTGAAGCAGGGTCAATGGTGTCCACATTGGAGAAAAAGAGCATCTCTTTCTTCAGGTCGGTTTTATAATCTTCGCTCACCCGTGCATGCCGCAAAAGGAGCATGACCGTCGTTTTCAGAATTTGATTGAGCAGATTATTCTCCGACAGCTCATCGTATTGGCAGGTCAAGACTTGCTTGCGGGCAAGGCGATTCTGAATAGTACCCGGCATATCGATTTTTCCGCGCACAACAGGAAGCGTTTCTGTCCGGTTCATGTACTCCCGGTATAAGCCCTGCTTCAGTTGTCTTCCGATACCTTTGGCCAGTATTGCGGCAAAAAGATTATGGAGATTGTCGAAATCCTCGGTCGCAACATTCTCATAGCCACCCTGATTCAGCGTGGTAAACGCATAGGACAGCATATAGTAAATGTTTTTGATGAGGATGCTCTTATCCTTGGTCATTGCAGCACACCACGCAGTATGTTCTCCCAGCGCTGGAGCTTAGCCGTATCGTCAAACCAGTATTCGCTCAGCATAGGGAGAATATCGTAGTTCACGATGGAATCCAGCCACTCGTCCGTACACGTGTCCTGCCCGCAGAAATAGCTGTGGCCGATGCAGAAGCCCTTGCCGAGCGACTTGTCAGCAGCAATTTCTTTGTTCAGGTCTTTCACTCTTTCAACCAGTGCATTCAGCGTTTCGTTGTTCAGACCGGCCTGATATTGTCTGAAGCCTTCGGAATCAAAACCGGGCTCCATATCGAAGAAGCTGAATCGCCGACGGAGTGCGTAGTCAATCATGGCAAGGCTGCGGTCAGCAGTGTTCATCATGCCAATGATATACAGGTTTTTCGGCACCGAGAAAGGAAGCCCGTTGTAGGCAAGCGTGGCCTTGGTACCACGATAGTCCCTCTCAATAAGCATCAGGAGTTCGCCGAATATTTTGCTCATATTGCCACGATTGATTTCATCGATGATAAAGAAGAAGTCCTTATCCGGCTGGTTAGCGGCCCGCTGGCAAAAGCGATAGAAGATACCGTTGCGTAGTTCAAAGCCATCCTCGACCGGCTTGTAGCCCATCACAAAGTCCTCATAAGAATAATTCTGATGGAACTGGACAAACTCGACCCTGCTCTCGTCTATTTCGCCCATCATCGACCAAGCCAGACGCTTTGCCGCGAAGGTCTTTCCTACACCCGGAGCTCCTTGGAGAATAATGTTTTTCTTGTTTCTGAGGACGGCCTGTATCTTGGTATAATCGGCGCTTGTCATATAGACTTCTCTCAAGAAATCCTCGCTCGTATACGGGTCGTTTGCTGCCTCCTGCTGCACAGGATTCTCATCACGGATGATATCCATAATGAAATCATACTCGCCTCTGGTGAGCTTGAATAGACTGCCCTGGGGATTCTGGAAGAATTCCATCCGCTCCAGCTCAGGGCATTCCCGCAACGTCTGATAATCAATGGGGGACGCGAGTCCTTCCACCTTTTCAAAGTAGAGCTTCTCACCATCCTGCTCAGCTGTCACCCGCGCTATTGCCACAATTTTCAGAACCGGTGTCGCCTCGTACCCGATAATCATATCACCGGCCTTCGCATCAAGGAAGTTCTGAAAAATCCGGCGCTTATTTCCGTTTTCATTGTACAGAGAGTAGGACATTACCTCGCCTACCGGTGTATCGGAAAAACTCCAGATTTTCGGCTTGGCGGTCAGCCACCAACAATGGAACCCGTCCGTTCCCTCATCATCGCTCTTGGCATAAAGGGAAACCTCAGAAAGGTCAACCTGCCGTAGTGCTGATTCCAGCTCATCGCGCAGCTTCCAGATATAAGAGCCTTCTTCGTCCTTGCCAGCATCTTTGCCGACATAGAGGATAGTCCACCAGCGAGGGTCGCCTGTATCACGCTGCATGACCGGACAGCCGGTTCTCTCCGCAACACGTCTGGCCAGCGCAACGGAACCGCTGTTGTAGAAATTCTTGGTTTCGCCATACTTTACGGAAAGCTGTGTGCAGGTGGCCTTGCCTCCATAATCCAGCATTCGCTTCATGATTTCGAGACTGCTTGGGATGAAAACCTCAGCATCATTGAGGAGTGCAATCCACTCCTCTGTGCTGATGGCCGGGGAATAGTCTGTCGGCCACCACTCATCCGCAGCAGGCTCATCATTGCGTTTGCTGTAATACCGGCTGATGTAGAACCCTACGTCGATTGTCAGCGTCCGCATCTCCAGGTCGGAATAACAGGTGCTGTCGACCTGAGCAGCCAGCATATTCCGAAGCTCATCATCCTTCTGGAGTTCGGCGCAGATTTCGTTGTAGAGCGCATAGAAGTTATGGATGTTGTCTGCGTAGGCACCTTTTTTGAAACGATAGTCACTTTCCAATTCGCTGGCGACCACTTTCACCTCGCTCAGCTTGAAAATGTAATACTTGTCGGGATAACGAAGCCACAGGTAGGTGCTGATAGAGTTTTCGTTCTGATAGTGCTGGGCAGCACCATTCCCGTACCGTTCCAATAAAATAGACGATTTCAACTTGAAGCTGTTGATACGCTCATAGACATCTTTGCTCTCATCAAAGAGCTCGATGTACATGGCGCGAACTTCCTCCGGCACAATTTCAGCGAATTTCTGAATCATTCGGGCCGGGAAGTTATTCACGCTCGCCAGCAGGTTGGCAGTGGCAGACAGGGACTTCTTGAGCATTTCGGCAAAGTCTGTAGCGTTTACATCCCAATTGAGCTGGAAGCACTTCACAGCCTGCCACTTATACTTTTCGTTGGGCCACAGCTTCTGCGCAAAGTCACGCTTGTAGCTGACCAGCGCCTCTTTCAATCTGAATTCATCAAACATGCTCCGTCACCTCCATCAATCCGCGCTGCGCAGGCTCTTGTAAATCTCGTCTGCAAAGATACCCAACACCTGACGCTTCATCTCGTCGTTGGACAGCAGCAGGGAGAAAAAGTCCTGATTCTGGGAGAGTCCTTCAATCAGCGCGTTGTCGATATCATCGAAATAAGAGAACTCGAAGTCCTGCTGGGTGTTGTTTTTGGCACTGGTCTTCAGCTTTTCGGACTTCATGAGGATGTCCCGAATCTGAAGCATTGCCTTAACCACGACATCGTTATCATAGGATTTTCCGGTGCGGCTGTTGATTTCGTCTATGATTTCCGACAGCCGTTTTTCCTTATCCTCGGTCAGGCCGAAGTGTTCAGCAGTCGGGAGCTTCATCACAGGGCTTGCCACAAGATGCGGCGTAGTATGTTCCTCAATCTTTTTCTGTACAAAGTTGGAGGCTTTGATTTTGCCGTCCAGATTGAAGCCACCACCCGGATGCTTGATGTTGATATACGACAGCAGATAAGCGATGAAGTTGTATTTCTTATGCAGGTCGGTATCCTCAAAACTGGAGACCTGGAGCAGGAATTCGTAGAACCGCACAAAGCTACGCATCACGGAAACGCACTCGCGCTGGTCGTTGTATTCGTAGTGCTCCAGCAGCTTTTTGCTCTTCTGAAGGAAGAATGTCAACCGTTGTTTCTGCTTGCCTGTGACCTTCTCGGCGTACAGGATGTCATTTGCCGCTTCAATGTCTGCCGGGTCAAGAATCGCATAGGCATCTATCCGGGCCTCCAAATCGTAAACGGCGCTGGGCGTCACGGAATTGGCCAGCAGCGTGGTGGTGTAGTACGGTGCAAAAGCGCTCTTAATATCCTCGTAGGTGTTTACGAAATCCAGCACGAAGGTTTTCTTGTCATAGGGAGCGCAAATGCGATTGAGCCGGGACAGCGTCTGGACGGCATTCACGCCTTTGAGCTTCTTCAGCACATACATGGCGCAGAGCTTGGGCTGGTCAAAACCGGTCTGGTATTTGTTGGCCACCAGCAGCACCTGGTAGGCGTCGGTGTCAAATTCCTTCGGAAGCCGGTCTTCCGGGAAGCCGTTCAAGCCCGCTTCGGTATATTCCGTCTCATCGTCCGGCAGTTTGACCTTGCCGGAGAACGCCACCAGTGCGTGGATGCCCTCGTATCCCTTCTTAGCGACATACTCCTCGAACGCTTTGCAGTATTTCACGGCACTCTGGCGAGACGGCGTGATAACCATCGCCTTGGCCTGACCGCCGAGCTCGTACATGACCGTGGTACGGAAATGCTCTACGATGACCTCTACGCGCTGGGCAATGTTCGTCTCATGGAGCTCCACAAAGCGGGCAATCTGCCGCTTGGCATCATTGGTCTTGCAGCGCGGGTCATCTTCGATTTCCTTGTTGATTTGGAAGAAGGTCGCGTATTCGGTGTAGTTCTGGAGAACGTCCAGAATGAAACCTTCCTCAATGGCCTGTTTCATGGAATAGACATGGAAAGCCTCCCGCTGCCCGTGGGGATTCAGGCGACCGAAAAGCTGGATGGTGGTCGGCTTCGGCGTAGCGGTGAAAGCGAACATGGAGACGTTGGCCTGCTTGCCGTTCCGCTTGATTTCACTGGAAATCATATCTTCCACATCGGCCTCGGCCTCCTCACCGGAGCCCAGCGCCATCGTGACAGCGGCCATATCCTTGCCTGCAGTGGAGGAATGGGCCTCGTCGATGATGACGGCGAAATGCTTCTCCTTCAAGCCCTTCACGCTGTCCACGATAAAGGGGAACTTCTGGATGGTGGTGGCGATGATTTTTGTGTTACCGTTCAGCGCAATCGCAAGGTCAGCAGAATTGCACTTGTCATCCATCACGCGGATAAGGCCAGCCTTATGCTCCATACCCATAATGGCCTTCTGGAGCTGCCGGTCTACAACAACACGGTCGGTGACGATGACCACGTTATCAAAGATGATTTTATTGTCAGCATCGTGGAGACTCGTCAGGCGATGCGCCAGCCAAGCGATGGTGTTCGTCTTGCCGGAACCTGCGCTGTGCTGAATTAGATAGTTCTGGGCCGTGCGGTTTTCCCTGACGTCTGCCAGCAGCTTCCGAATCGCATCCAGCTGGTGGTAGCGCGGGAAAATCAGGCTCTCGCTACGCTTCACCTTCCCGGTGGCCTCATCAACCTTCTCGTTGACCGCCACAAAGATGAAACGGCTGATGAGGTCGAGAATGGTATCCTTGGTCAGAATGTCCTCCCACATGTAAGAGACGCTGTACTTGTCCTCAAAGGCAGGATTGCCTGCTCCGGCAGTGACCCCGTGTCCATTGCCCATGTTGAAGGGCAGGAAAAAGGTCGCATCACCGGCCAGCCGCGTAGTCATATAGACCTCTTCCAAGTCCATCGCAAAGTTTATGAGAGTACCGGCCTTGAACAGGAACAGACGCGTCTTCGGGCTCCGTTCGGTGCGGAACTGGTAGATAGCGTCCTGATAGGACTGACCGGCGGTGTTGCACTTGAGCTCGAAGGCGATGATGGCGAGGCCATTCACGAAGATGACCACGTCAATGCGCTCTTTGTCACTGGCCCAGACCTCCTCCATCACGGAGAAAATATTCTGACTATACTTCTTCGTCAGCTCCGGATTGAAGGTGGTCGCGGGCTTGGTATACATGAGCTCCAGCTTCCGGTTGGAGATTTCAATGCCGTGCTTCAACACTTCGATGAGGCTGCCACGGGCTTTTGTGGTCTCTGTATTGATGAAGCTGACGATGGTGTCCTCCAGGTCAGCCTTGTAGATTTTTCGCAGGTACTCCATCGTGTCCGGCTGCGTGGCGTTCAGGAACTGGAAGAGCATCTCCCGGTCAACCGCAAACAGGCGGTCGTAATTGCTGGCCTTGCGAATGACAAAACCGTTGTCCTGCTCCAACCGCTCCAGAAGGAACTTTTGATAATCTTTTTCAGAGAGAATGTTCGTCATTTCTTCCGTTCCTCCTCGTGGCGCTTTCGTATAGCAGCAGCTGCTTTGGGATTATAATGCGCATGGTGAATCAGATGGTACCCATCCTCATCAGCGTAAAGCACACGTTGTGGCTGATTGTTGTTCGACACCTGAATCTCAACCCATCTACGCTCAGGATACTGCGAGGAACCAATTGTAAAGATAACCGCTCCGTTTTTTTCAAGCATGTCCAGAGCTGCATTGTACTCGTCCCGCTCAATGGTGTAATCCACGTCAAACAGATTTGCAAAAGCCGTTGTAGCATGGGCCAAGCTGTCGAACTCTGCATCTTTCGATTTTGCTAATTTGAAGTCAGACTCAGCGACAAACAGAGCGGCGCCCCAGAACTCGGATTCTATGAATTCAACCTTCATGAGACGGGCACCTCCTTCTTGCCGGTGACATACTCAAAGATGAGCGACTTTTTATACTCCTCCAGTGTTTCGAGCTGGGCCTTCTTATCGGCGATGACCGCATTTGTCTTTTCAATCACGTCATCAATGTGGGCCACGATTGCCTCCTGCTCCTCCAGCGGAGGAATCGGATAGAACAGCTCCGAGAGCTTGTTCCAACGCAGGTCACAGGAGCGGACGCGGATACCGGTGGCCAGCGCCAAGAACACGTCGCTGTAAGCCATGCTCCGGAGGAAATACATAATGTACCTCTTGTTCTGCTCTGTCTCAAGAACATTCAGCACGGGAGACCCCTTGCCACGAGAGTCAGATATGCCGATTGCTCCGGCGAAACCGTCCATACCGTGGACGACCAAATCTCCAACGTCAATGCCCTGATAGCCGATTTCCTTATCGGCCATCGTGAAACCGTCCTCGCGGCGATTGCTGCGGAGCGTGACCTCACCGTCGCGGAAGCAGGTAATTACGCCATCATCTTCCCGGACAGGCTTTTGCACATTCTTAAGAATATACTTGCCACGGATACATTCCCAATGCGCTGGCATCGTTCCAATCCACTGGATTCCGCTTTCCTGCATTTCTCCTTTAGGAATCAATCCTTTGGTTACCGCTTCAGTTATAACTGTCCGCTTGTATTGTTCCAATACATCAATCTGCGATTGAACCTCTGCTTCAATAGAATCGATTTTCGAGCACATTCTATCAAGCAGCTTCATTATTTGAATCTGCTCAGCAGAAGGGGGTAATGGGATGAGCATTTCTCCTAAGAGGTCACGCTGCAATTCTGTCTGATTTGTTGAACCTTCTGCCATCTGCGAATTAAACGTATCGAAATTCACGAAGAAGAAATAGTAGAGATATTTGGCATAAAGTTCAGGCTTTGTGCGGATAACAGTAACATGACCATCTGCAACATACGTTTCTTCTTCATCAAAATAATATGTTTTCCCAAGCACTCCGCCTCCGGTAGAGGCAAGTAGTACATCACCCTTTTTTAATAGTCCTCGGCTTGTTGCAGCGGGCTTTATTGAATAACGAATGTTCGATGTATCAAAAAAGCCTTTACTGAATGTTGCTTGATTAACCACCATTGTCGCAACGTCATCAGTATAATCAGGCGCTGTCCCTCTTTCGCACTTTGTGGTAAGATATTTCAATTTTTGCAAGCCCCAGGAAACAGGGATTTGCTTAATCCATTCGACACCACTATCATATAGTTCGCGCATAATACCACCGCCTTATCCAAACAGTTCAGAAATACGTCCTGAAACAGAAAGCTCCAGCTCCATGAACTTAGCTTCCAGTTCCTCGCTCGCTGTCGGCTGCTGATACTTGTAGAAATAACGAGTGAAAGGAATTTCAGCGCCGGTCTTGATGACAGGTTTTTTTGCTCCAAGGTTTTCTTCAAAGAATGCCTTTGCATCTGGGATATGAGGAAGCACCTCGCGGGCCATATAGGTATCGATGTCCTCCTCAAAGGGGACAATCTCGGTATCCTTGGTTTCCTTGTCATAGAGGATATTGCCCTTACGGTCGCACTGAATCTCCGCCTTCTTATCCATGACCGAGAGTCCGTCCGCAATCTTCTCCATGAGCTTCTTATCCGCCAGCGGCTTCGGCTCCTCCCCGGCAGGGACGGGTAGACCACTACCGAGCGCCTTGGTCAGTACTGGCATAAATGAACTGGGAGAGTAATATACCGTGTCACTCACCGCAGCCTGCAACGCAGCGACAATCGCATCGAAGACTGGTTTGTTGTTCTGGAACGCCTCCAATTTATTCATGTCTTTGCCGGTCAGCTCTTCTGCATTTTCCAGTTCATCCACTTTGGCGGCATCGTAGAGGCCCGACAGAGACCCCTTTGAAAGCATAGCCTCAATGCGATCCGGTGTGATGGCATAGCTCCGCTGGAGAGGCTGCATCACAACGTACTCCCGATACATGAATTCCTCGTTCCGGTAGATTTTGCAGAACTCACCTGGCTCGAAATTTGCATAAATCTGAGTGACCGCGCGACGGTCTTCCGAGGTAATCTCATTTCTTTTGTTTCCTAAAGATTTGCGCAGTTTATGGAAGAAGGAGGACGCATCTATCAGCTGCACCTTGCCTTTCCGCTCCGGGCGCTTGTTTTTTGAGAGCACCCAGATGTAGGTGGCAATGCCCGTGTTGTAAAACAGGTCAATCGGCAGCGCGATGATGGCTTCAATCAGGTCATTCTCCAGCATCCACCGCCGAATCTGACTCTCGCCAGAGGCTGTACCTCCATTTACCATCGGACTGCCATTCTCGATGATGGCTGCGCGACCGAAATTATCGTCCATCTTATCGATGGCGGATTGCAGGAAAAGCATCTGCATATCGCCCGTACCCGGAAGGCCGGCTTTCCACTTTTTTGTGTTCCGCATTGACGGCGGCCTCTACGCCTTCGGGCGCGTCCTTGCCACCCCAAGCCGTGCCAAAGGGCGGATTCATTATCACGAAGCGCATCTTGGTGCCCTTAAACCGGTCAGCCAGCATGGTATCCTGGAAGCAGATGTTCTCCGCGTTCTGGCCCTTAATCATCATCTCCGCAAGGCAGATAGCGTAGGACTCCGGATTGATTTCCTGTCCGAAGAGCCGCACGTCGGCGGTGGGATTATACCGCTTGATAAAATTATAGGAGGTGGACAGCATACCACCCGTTCCACAGGCTTGGTCGAGTACAGTGATAACCTTCCCGTCATCGAAGATGTCATCACAGCCCTCGGCCAGCAGGATGTTCACCATGAGCTTGATAATGTCGCGGCCCGTGTAGTGGTCGCCAGCCTCGGCATTTTCAGAGAACTTCCGGATGAGCTCCTCAAAAATGTACCCCATCTTCACGTTGTCTATGGTGCGCGGGTCGAGGTCGAGCTCCGAGAACGCCTTGACCACGCTGAGCAAGCGATTGTTCTTGTCCATCTTGTCAATCTGCTTGTCGAAATCGAGGCTGCGGATAATATCCTGAATATTGGCAGAGAAGCCTTGTATGTAGGCTTTGAAATTCGCGGCCAGATGCTCGGAATCGTTCACCAGCTCTGCAAGGTCAAAGCCGCTTGTGTTATAGAACTGGTAGCCGGACACCCGGTACATGGCCTTTGCGGGATAATTCGGATTGGCGGCGAAGGTCTCCAGCACCTTTTTCTTGGTCGGGGCCAGCGCACACTCGAAGCGCCGGATAATGACCATCGGGATGATGACATCCTTGTATTTGTCGCTCTGGTAGGTGCCGCGCAGCTTGTTCGCAATCGACCAGATGAAGTTTACCTCTGTGGAAACGTCAATGGGCGAGTCATCCCACATGGCGTCTATCGTCAGTTTCTCTGCCATATAAATTTTTCCTCCATTCATCGGGATGGCATCATCCCAGCTTACCTCTATTGTAAAACTTTATGTGTCCAATAAAATGGACTTACTCCGGTTCTGTCTCATAGTGGTCGGTAAATACTGGAGTCCCTACGTAATCGTCCGGATGAAGTGTTCTATACAAGTCACGCAATTTATACCGTAGTTTCTCTGTTTCTGGTCGTAATACCTCGCGCACCCAGCACCCGGCTTCCCACGAATCGTTAATAGGAACAAGACAATTTTCGCTGGGATAGTCTGGAATTACTCTCATGTGGTCTGCTCCCAAGTATCCTGTAAGCTCGTTTAGAACGCTTATAGTTTCAAGCACGGCGCTCCTTAACTGAGGCTGGCGGAACTTTAGAGACATCACATCCCATTTTTCGTGATATGGGATTGTAATCATATCCAACAAGTTGATGTTAATGCCAGGGCAACTAAAGTCCGTTTTAATGCACTCAATGATGACAGCATCATAGTCATTTAGAAACTCATCCAATAGCTTTGCTTCAGCGGGAGTAATTTCTACATCGCCCCAGCGCACGAGATGACAAGTCTGTTCATCCTGCGGTGAGGGAGCGGCAATAGTGATGTTAATATTCTCTGCATGGGCAACCGCTATGTTCCGGTCACCATTTTGAGTTATAACAGCTCTCGCTTCTTTTGGCAGCAGATTCTCGTTATCCATAATTGCCTCCAGGTTAAGCGTCAATTCCCATCATCATGTTATAGTGCTGCTCCTGATGCATGGCCTCGAAGATGAGACGAAGCACCGTCTTGTATTGCTCTGCGTCCACACAGTCCTCCACATAGTTCAGGCCGTCCGTGATTCCTGTGGAATTGTTGATGTAGGAAAGCATGGACGAAGCCAGATGGTACCGAGTATAGTCTGGCTGACCGTCTTCTGTCTGGTCGATAAATCTCTTTCGATTCTCTTCCTTCTCCAGAACTTCCTTGCGGATGTTCGTGCCCTCGTACCCGCAGAGCTGCAGGAAATAATACTCCAGAATCCGTCGAATGACGTTCATGGCCGTGATAGGCGACGTGACCTCTTTAAGCTCGTCCCACAAAGCGGCGTAAGAATTCTGCACCGGATTGTAGTTCTCCAGCTGTGAGGGGACGGCGCTCCGCCTCGTGCAGCGTGTGACGCTGGAGATGTTGTCTGTCTTCCGAATGATAAAGAAGGAGACGCTCCGATACCGCTGCACCTGATGGTAGGTGATTTCCCGGTGGAAGTACACGTTATGTGTCAGGATGAAAATCTGCTTGATGTAGTCGCCTTCCACGACATGGCCCTGATAGTCGGTATTATTGTAGCAGACCTCGACCATCTCCCGGACGAGAGAGCTTACGATGAACAGCGCTCCGCTGTCCATGCTGGACACCGGGTCATCGATGACCACGATTTTATCCTTGAGCGCATCGCTGCGCTGGCTACCACGCACAAGGTGGTAGAAGTAAAGGAACGCAATAAAGTTCCGTTCGCCTTCGCTCAGCTTGTCCGCAATGGTGCCGTCCGGACGGATGACCTCGTAGACATTTTGAACGCCTTCCTTGCCCCGGAGGCTGAACCCCTGAAAACCGGAGTCATGCAACAGTGCATTGATGCCCGCGATGGTAGCCTCCGTATTCACGACCTGTTTGTTGAGCTCGCTGATTTCTGCAGCGATTTTACGGCCATCCGCGACAATGCCAGCAAGCTTTGTCTGCAGAGCGCTGATTTCACCATCAAGCGCAGCAGTCTTGCTGTGGTACTCGGCGACAGCATCTTTCAGGTAAAACGCCAGATACTCCCACACATGCTGCTTGCACTTGACCTTCTCCGTTCTGAGGTGGCCGACCACATCGTTGTTGGTCTGAATCCGCTTATTGAACTCATCAATGATGGAGCCGAGCTCAATGAGGAGAGTGTCGGTGTCCTCCAAGGACGCAATGGTGGTGGGCTCCTTTATCTTCGCGGCAATACGCTGAAGATTGATGGTGATGGCATTTGAAAGCAACTGCAGCTTCGTCTGGTACTCTTCCAGCTGTAAATCCGGAAGCACCTTATCCATGTTTTTCTTCAGCGTTTCCAGAATGCCGGTCATCTCCCGCTCGTAGACCGTTTGGAACTCCGTGATGGCGGTGATGTCCTCGGTATAATTGGTGTCAAAGCACTTTGCAATCTCCTGCTCAAAATTCGCAGGCAGCTTCTGCTGACAATAAGGACATTTTCCGTCAGTGCGACCACCGAAGGATGCGTGGCCGTGCCGTACCCAGTCGGTAGCATTCAGCGCAGTGATAAAGCTGGAAAACGGCGTTTCGCTGCTGCTGAAGATGGGCTTGCCCATGAGCTCAAACCCCGGAAGTGTGGCGTAAGTGACTCTGCCAGCTTTGTTGAACAGCGGATAGGATTCTCCGCTTCCTTGATAGACCGTTTGATAAAGCGTGACCAGCTCATCATAATCGTGGTCGACCGGCGTAGTGCTCAGAATCTCTGTTGCAAACAGCTGCGGCCTTTTCTTGCCGGTTACGGCGGCATCAAAGATTCCACGCAGTTCTTTGGTGCGCTCCCAACAAGCCTGTTGATAATCGGCAAGAGCCTGCTCCTTTGCGGCTGACTTGGCATCCAAGTCTCCTTTGCAAGCACCATGCTGCTCCAGCAGCTTTTTTCGCTCGTCGTTCTTTTCCTTTACCTGCTTCTGAACAGCGATGTTTTCCTCCGCAATGGTAAACACTCCGGGGAGATTATCGTAGTTTTCAAAATTGTCTCGAATGAAGTCCGCATCATAAACGAGAACATCATAACTGTCAGCTGGCCGGTCACTCTGCCACTCCACGCTGCCGGGTAGATTTCCGCGAATCGTCCGAGCAATGGTCGACTTGCCAGCGCCGTTCTTGCCATAGAAGAAATTGATGAAGGTCGGCTCAACGGTCTCCCCGTTGAAAGTGGCATTGGTCAGAACGAGCTTTTGGATGGCCGACGTCATTTTCTCATTCATCTTGCTCACCTTCCTTCTCGCTGGCGCTTCCGTTATTCCTTACCCAATCATCGACTTCCGATATTTTGAATTTATATCTCTTTCCGACCTTGTATGCGGGTATCCGTCCTTCTCTGGCCCACGTTCTGGCAGTATCTTGTGTGATGCCGAGATAGTCGGCAACATCCTCCAGATTGACCCATTTCTCTACCTGCATGCTTTCGTATTCTGTGCTCATGATATACCTCCTCAAGCTGGGCAGTTCACGCCATCGTGAAGACCCTAACCCCAGCACCTTTCAGTACTTCTGTCAGTTTCACTTTTTTCACAGCCCAATGTGTATCATCAAGCTCATTCCATGCGTAGGCTCTCTGAATCGTCAGACTGTCCGCAAGGCTAAGAACCGTCTGCTGGGGAATCCGGTTCAAAACTTGGAAATGCAGCTCAACAGCCTCGTCCAATTCGATGATATCCGTTATGAAGCCATACACCGCATTTTGAGAGGCATCCGCTCTTCCATAGTGTTTGTTCTTGCCCATAATCAGGGCCGGGTAGGTTTTCAAGACTTCAATTGCCTCCGGGGATAGTGTGGCAAGTTCCTTCGTGACTTCCTCAGCTGTACTTGCGGTCAGCGCATACTCCTTCGACACTGTTACTACTCCGCTTTCGGGTGAACAGCCGCCAACCACAACCAGATGAAAGTAGTCATTGTCTACCATGAGGGCATCGCTGATAACAGCCTTGCTCTCTTGTTTTTTGGAAGGCATCACGAGGACGCTGACGTTTTGCGTGAAGTTTCCTATTTCACCGACCTGAAAATTACGGTCGCCATGCTGTTCCATTCTCCGGGCCGCTATACCATCCAGCGAAGATTCCGGTTTTAATAGCTCGTTTGCGCTGGTTGGCACAAGCTGCTCATCTTTCGGCATTCTGTATCCTCCCATTACCAGTTAATCGTGAGATTCTCTATTTTTTCAACCTGAATGTTGTTACTTCCGTGCTGCGAGAAAAAGGTGGGATTGTTATTGACCACTACCTGCTGCGTCGCTGTTTTCTCGGTGTCAGGCTGGCCTTCCTCCGTTTGGTCAGAAACAGGCTCAGCGTCCACAATTTCTGCCTCGGCTTCATCGCTGGTATCGTTCTCATGCCGGGGGTCGCCTACGGGCTGGTGATAGTCCAGCGCTATTTCAGGCCAGGTTTCACCCATGCGACCCTGATAGGCCCTCGGCCCGCCGCCGGTGGAAGGGCACCAGAGGTTAATAGTTTCCTCACCAATTGTAGCCACTTCTTTCCGCGTAATGGCGAAGTGGAATACTCCCAGAAGGAACGCCTCAAAACACACGCGTTTTTTCTGAACAAGGTCTTGCTTCTTTACTGGCATCCCATCCACAGAAATATAAAATAGCTGTTCCGCATCTATACTATCATCTTCATTTATCAGCTCGACGAGCGCTCTGACGAGTGACTCGTCTTTTTTTGTGCTGTCCTTTATGTCGATGAAGGTGTCCCGGAATGCCCACATTGCATTCAGCGCTTCACCATACTGGCCTCTAACCCGACCATCAAAGGCTCTTATAGCAGCTCGGTCGCTGAACGGGAAATAAGTTCTACCGCCCTTATCCTTGCAGAGCTTGTAATTTGTTGTGTTTCCCTTGACGGTATCCATCATGGAAGCATCCGGCATCTTCCAGTCGGGGACGACAACCTTTGCTAAGCCCAGAAGTGTTTCCGGCTCTGTGAGGCCGTCTTTCTGGCCGCTGTAGTGCTGCCGTGCTCCATATTGTGGCTTCCGTGCCTCCAGAAGGAGCGTGAAGAATGTTCCTCCACAGAGCCTTAGTTTTACGCTGTTTTCCAATGATTGTCCCTCGTTTCAAATACTAACTCTACTAACTCTACCAACTATGGAGCGCTAACTTAGCTAACGATTGGATGTTCCTGTGAGCAATCGCAGGAACCCACTACTGGAACCCGGAGAGTCGCTGATATATTTCGGTGAATTATCATGCAAACCGGTACAAACCAGTATAACACAAAACTCCGCGAAATACAATCAGTTCGACTGAATTCGTGGTGACCAAGTGTGGTTTTTCTCCCGCGATGGCTCGCAAATAAGCCAATCAAAGGAGAAAAATTATGGCTCACTACGAAAAGAACCCTTTCATCTACGACCGCACCACCGGCGAGAAGATTCCGGTCAGCAAGGAAGTCCGCGACACCTACTACGGCGAGGCAGCCCGCATCCGGATGAAGGAGCAGGCTCATGGACGCTGCGTCTGCCCTCAGAGCAAGGGCTGGGCCTGTGACGGCGACTGCCTCATTTGCGAGTACCGTCGTTCCGGCGACCTGGCTTCTCTGGACGTTCCCATCGGTGAGGATGGCGAGGACACCCTGATGGACATGGTTCCGTCTGAGGCTCCGGCCATCGAGAGCATTATTGCAGACCGCGACCTGCTTGACCGCCTCTTCGCCCGTCTTCGGGAGCTTGACCCCGATGCGGACACCATCATCGCCATGTGGATGGACGACGGCAACGTCTCCGACCGCGCCATTGCCAAAGCCCTCGGTCGGCCCCAGCGCACCTTCGCCGACCAGATGAAGAAGTATCGGACAGAGCTCCGGCGCATCCGGGGCTACTAATCCCCAGCACTCCCGGCCCTCTGACCATCGGTTCTCCCGGTGGCCGGAGGGCCTTTTTTGTTTTTTTGAAAAATCCTCCGCTCAAAACAGCCCCTCACCTTCAGTGGGAGGTGGAAGGCAACAAACGATACCAGCCTTCAGGGAGGTGAAGACCGTGTACGACAACAACTACAGGAACAGCAGCCACGCAGCCGAGGAGATTCAGGTGCTCAAGGCTATCTCCCGCGTCTCCGCACGTCTGGCGCAAAAGCTCGCTGCCCTCGACAACCAGAGGCAAACCAAGGAAGGAGGAAATCACAATGTCAAAGCTGGCGGATATGGCTATGGCCATCCAAGAACTGCACGATGCTGCTGCCGCTATTGATGATGTAGCCAACTGGCTGACTCGTCAGTTCAGCAGCCCCGCGCCCAAGGAGCCGGAGCCCAAGCCCGCGCCCACGTTGGAGCAGGTACGGGCGGTGTTGGCGGAGAAATCCCGCGCCGGTCACACGGCGGCAATCCGGGAGCTCCTCCGGAAGTATGGGGCCGAAAAGCTCTCGCTGGTCGACCCGAAACACTATGAGGCCCTGCTCAAGGATGTGGAGGGACTTGCCGATGCCACCTAATGGACATGCGCTTCTTTCGGCATCTGCCTCAGACCGCTGGCTCCACTGCCCGCCATCCGCACGGCTGTGTGAGCTCTACGAGGACAAGGGCTCCGATTATGCCGCTGAGGGCACCGATGCCCACACGCTCTGTGAGTATAAGCTCCGGAGGGCGCTGGGCATGGAGGCCGCCGACCCCACAGAGAACCTGACCTGGTTCAACCAGGAAATGGACGAGTGTGCCAGCGGCTATGTCGCCTACATCCTTGAACTGGTGGAGGCCGCAAAGGAGACCTGTGCCGACCCGGTGGTGCTCGTCGAGCAGCGGGTGGACTTCTCTCGCTGGGTGGAACAGGGCTTCGGCACTTCCGACGCCATCCTTATCGCGGACGGCACCATGCACGTGATTGATTACAAACATGGGCTTGGGATACTCGTCTCCGCAGTGGAAAATCCTCAGCTGAAATGCTACGGGCTCGGTGCTTTGGAGCTGTTTGATGGCATTTACGACATCGACAACGTGTGCGTTCACGTCGTACAGCCCAGACGCCAGAACATCAGCACTTTCGAGATTTCCAAGGACGACCTGTACCGCTGGGCGGACGAGGTACTGAAGCCAACGGCAGAACTGGCCTTTGCCGGGGACGGCAACTTCCTCTGCGGTGAGTGGTGCGGATTCTGCAAGGCCAAGAATGAGTGCCGCGCCCGTGCCGAGGCCAATCTGGAACTGGCCCGCTACGATTTCAAGCTGCCGCCACTCCTCACGGACGAGGACATCGAGGACATCCTGTCCCGCGTGGACGCGCTGGTATCGTGGGCCTCCGACATCAAGGAGTATGCGCTCCAGCAGGCAGTCAGCGGAAAGGAATGGCACGGCTGGAAACTGGTCGAGGGCCGTTCCAATCGCAGATATACCAACGAGGCTGCCGTTATCCAGACGGTCAGCGATGCGGGTTTTGACCCGTATGAGCGGAAGCTGCTGGGCATCACCGCGATGCAAAAGCTGCTCGGCAAGGCCCGCTTTGACGAACTCCTGACGGCCTACATTGAAAAGCCACAGGGAAAACCCACGCTCGTACCGGAAAGCGATAAGCGTCCGGCTATGAACACAGCAAAAAATGATTTTATGGAGGAAAACATCGATGAATAAGAACACCAAATTTACCAATCCCATGAAGGTCATCACCGGCCCCAACACCCGCTGGTCTTACGCCAACGTCTGGGAGCCCAAGAGCATCAACGGAGGCGCTCCGAAATACTCGGTCAGCCTCATCATCCCGAAGTCAGACACCAAGACCGTCGCCAAGATTCAGGCGGCCATCGAAGCGGCCTACCGTGAGGGCGAGTCCAAGCTCAAGGGCAACGGCAAGTCTGTCCCGGCCCTCAGCGCCATCAAGACCCCGCTGCGCGACGGCGATACTGAGCGTCCGGATGACCCCGCCTATGCCGGTGCCTACTTCGTTAACGCCAACGCCACCAGTGCTCCCGGTATCGTGGATGCCGACCGCCAGCCCATCCTGACCCGCTCTGAGGTCTACTCCGGTGTGTACGGTCGCGCCAGCATCACGTTTTATGCGTTCAACAGCTCCGGCAATCGCGGCATCGCCTGCGGCCTGAACAATCTGCAGAAGATTCGTGACGGTGAGCCTCTGGGCGGCAAGGCCAGCGCCGAGTCCGACTTCGCCACCGACGAAGATGACGATTTCCTTGACTGATGGAGGTGACCATGATGAACGCTACGACCATTCTCTGCATTCTTCTGCTCTCCCTCTATCTGCTCCTGGCAGTGTTCTGGATTGTCCGGTCTATCATCGACACCATCGACGACCGCAAGCGTGAAAAGCGCAACGCAGCGTGGGAGGCCGAACGCCAGCAGCTTGAAAAGGAGCGTGCCCTGCGCGAGGTGGAATATCACGAGGCTCGTATGAAGGAGCTCGACAAATCGTAATCCTCATCCAGCGGGTGGTGGGAGCAATCCCGCCACCCATATTCCACTGCTCCGAAAGGATGTGCCTATGAATACACTCAGTATCGATATCGAGACCTACAGCGACATCCCGCTCCAGAAGACCGGAGTATATCGTTACTGTGAGTCTCCCAATTTTGAAATCCTGCTCTTCGGCTACAGCATCGACTCCGGGCCGGTGCAGGTGGTCGACCTTGCCTGTGGGGAGCATATCCCCAAGGAAGTGCTGGCTGCGCTGGAGGACGATTCCGTCATCAAGTGGGCCTTCAATGCGGCCTTCGAGCGGGTATGCCTCTCCCGGTATCTCGGTTATCCCACCGGCGAATATCTTGACCCGGAGAGCTGGCATTGCTCTATGGTCTGGGCGGCTACGATGGGCCTGCCGCTTTCCTTGGAGGGTGTCGGTGCCGTCCTCGGTCTGGAGAAGCAGAAGCTCACCGAGGGCAAGGAGCTCATCAAATACTTCTGCCAGCCCTGTCTGCCCACCAAGGCAAATGGACAGCGCACCCGAAACCGGCCCTTCCATGCGCCGGACAAGTGGGAGCTGTTCAAACGCTATAATGCCCGTGACGTAGAGGCCGAGATGGGCATCCAGCAGAAGCTCTCCAAGTTCCCGGTACCGCCACAGGTCTGGGAGGAATACGACATCGACCAAGAAATCAACGACCGTGGCGTCCGCATCGACATGGAGCTCGTTGAGCAGGCCATTCAGATGGATGCCCGTTCCCGGCAGGAGCTGACCGATGCCATGAAGCGCATGACGGCATTGGAGAACCCCAACTCCGTCCAGCAGATGAAGCAATGGCTCTCCGACAACGGCATGGAGACCGACAGCCTCGGCAAGAAGGTTGTGGCGGAGCTCCTGAAAACGGCACCGCCGGAGCTGGCGGAGGTGCTCACGCTCCGGCAGCAGCTGGCCAAGTCCTCCGTCCGGAAATACCAGGCAATGGAGAAAACCGTCTGTAGCGACAATCGTGCCCGTGGGATGTTCATGTTCTATGGGGCAAACCGAACCGGGCGCTTCTCCGGCAGAAACATTCAATTGCAAAACCTGCCCCAGAACCACCTACCCGACTTGGCGGAGGCCCGTGCTCTGGTGCGCTCCGGCGATTTCGATGCTGTGGAGCTGCTGTATGAGGATGTGCCGGACACACTCTCCCAGCTTATCCGAACCGCTTTCATTCCCAGAGACGGTGCCCAATTTCTCGTAGCCGACTTCAGTGCGATTGAGGCCCGCGTCATCGCGTGGTTTGCCGGGGAGACATGGCGACAGGAGGTGTTCTCCAAGGGTGGAGACATCTACTGTGCCAGCGCATCGCAGATGTTCAAGGTGCCTGTGGAGAAACACGGCATCAACGGTCACCTGCGCCAGAAGGGTAAGATTGCGGAATTGGCCCTCGGCTATGGCGGCTCCGTAGGTGCGCTCAAGGCAATGGGTGCTCTGGAGATGGGGCTGACGGAGGAGGAGCTCCCGCAGCTGGTGGATGCATGGCGGCAGTCCAATCCGAACATCGTGAAATTCTGGTGGGCTGTGGACAGAGCTGTCATGGAGGCCGTCCGGTACAAGCACACCACCACCGACTATGGTCTGACCTTTTCCTGCCGGAGCGGGATGCTGTTCATCACCCTGCCCTCCGGGAGGAAGCTGGCCTATGTGAAGCCCAAGGTGGGAACGAACAAGTTCGGCGGCGAATGTATCACCTATGAAGGCATCGGCTCCACGAAGAAGTGGGAACGGCTGGATTCCTACGGCCCCAAGTTCGTGGAGAACATCGTGCAGGCGACGGCCCGCGACATCCTCTGCTACGCCATGCGAACACTCCGGTGCTGCTCCATCGTGATGCATATCCACGATGAGCTGGTCATCGAGGCCGACCCACACATGTCCTTGGATGCTGTCTGTGAGCAGATGGGTCGGACACCACCGTGGGCAAAGGGCCTGCTGCTCCGTGCAGACGGCTACGCCACCCCGTTTTACAAAAAAGATTGATAATCATCAGCTCAAATCGGGCGTTCACCTTCAGTGGGAAGCAGAGGTGGACGCCTTTTTCTATGTCCGCCCGGAAAGGAGGAATCGCAGCATGAGTGTCGATATGCGCAACAGCGAAGGCTACCTTGACCTGACGGCATACGAGGCCATCAAGAAAGTCGAACAGGAACAGCGCTCCGGTCGTGCGTTCCGGCCCATCGTCTACATCTGCTCTCCCTACGCTGGAGATATCGCAGGAAACGTAGATGCCGCCAGATGCTACAGCCGGTTTGCCGTGGACAAGGGCTATATCCCCATCGCGCCACATCTGCTTTATCCACAGTTTCTGGACGATGCCGACCCGGACGAGCGAGAGCTTGGGATATTCTTTGGCAATGCCATCATGAGCAAGTGCTCTGAGGTGTGGGTGTTCGGCAGCCGAATCTCTGCAGGTATGCAGGCAGAAATCAGACGCGCCAAGTGGAAGAACTACCGCTTGCGCTACTTCACCGAAGATTGTCAGGAGGTTTGAGACCATGTACGAAATCAAAGAAAACAGCCGCATCCTGAAGGACGGCACCGAGCTCACGACCTATACCCGCGATGTGGTCAGCGCCAACATCCTTGAAGTCGAGGCTGGCACCGCCGGCTATCAGGGCGGCGACAGCGGCCACGGCGGTCGCACCTACTTCCGCATCGAGGATGCAACCAGTACGGATATGGAAGTCCGCAGCTATGTCAACAAGTATGGCTGCCCCGGCTTTGAGGTCGTCCTCGGCGGCGACTGTGAGCTGGAGACTACGATTCGGGCGCTGAAGTTCATCACGAAGGTGCTGGAGGAGGAAGCGGCGGAGGTGTATGACTGATGTTCACGATTTATAGCGCCGACGTCACCGGCAATCCCGGCAACTGCTCCTATCCGCACAAGCATGTTGTGCTGGACGAAGCCTCTTTGAAGACAGCCGTCTGCCACGATTATGTCTGCGCCGAGTACCAGAACAGCTACCGCAATGGCGACAACTTCATCGGGAGCGACTGCCTCCCGGTGGACTGTGATAACGACCACTCAGAGAACCCGGAAGACTGGATTACCCCGGAGGACGTTCTCCAGCAATTTCCCGGCGTCACCTTTGCCGTCCACTTCAGCCGCTTCAATATGCGGGAGAAAAATGGAAAGGCTGCACGGCCCAAGTTCCACGTGCTATTTCCCATCGACTATGTGACCGACCCGGCGCTCTATAGCGATATGAAGAAGCTGGTCAATTCCATTTTCCCATACTTCGACACCAATGCACTCGACGCGGCCCGGTTCTTCTTCGGCACCGCCGCAGCAGAGGTCGCCTTGTATCCGGGCCGGATGAACCTGACCGACTTTCTGGAGGAGGACGATTTCGATACCGAGCTGCCGGACGGCAGTTTTGGTCAGAGCACCGTTATCCCGGAGGGCAGCCGAAACGCCACCATGTCCCGCTTCGCCGGTCGCGTCATCAAAAAGTACGGGGATACCGACGAAGCGTATCAGGCATTCTTAGACGAGGCTGCAAAGTGTGTGCCTCCGCTGGAGAACAGTGAGCTGAACACCATCTGGCACAGCGCCCAGCGCTTCTTCTCTCGCATCCGGGAGCAGGCCGGGTATGTCCCTCCGGAAGCCTATAACGACCCCAACAGCTATAAGCCGGAGGACTATTCGGACGTCGGTCAGGCCGAGGTCATGGCCCGCTACTTTTCCGGAGAGCTCCGCTATTCTCCGGCCACCCATTTCATCCGTTACAGCGACCACTACTGGCAGGAATCCGAACCCGGCGCACAAGCCGTGGCCCATGAACTGACCCGTCGTCAGATGAAGGAAGCCAACCGCGACCTGATGGATGCGCTGGTAAAGATGAAGAACAACGGAGCCCAGACCATTCTGGACGGAACCTCCAAGGCCAAGGCCGAACAGCTCATGAGCGACGAGCAGCTGCAGGCGTTTCAGGAATTTCTGCAGGCGAAGGCGTATCAGGCGTTCGTCATCAAGCGCCGGGACTCCAAGTACATCACGTCGGCGCTGAAGGAAACCCATCCCATGCTGGAGATTTCGCCCAGAGACCTGGATGCGGATTGCTTTGCCCTCAACACTCCGGAGGCCACCTACGACCTGCGCAAGGGCATGGCCGGAGCGCGGGAGCACTCCCCGGAGGACTTCATCACAAAAATCACCTCCGTCACACCCGGCCAGAAGGGGCAGAAAATCTGGCAGGACTGCCTCGACCTCATTTTCCAGCACAATCAGGAGCTCATCGACTATGTCCAGATGATTTGCGGTCTGGCCGCCATCGGCAAAGTTTATGTGGAGGCCCTCATCATTGCCTACGGAGATGGCCGGAACGGAAAGAGCACCTTCTGGAATGCGGTGTCCCGTGTGCTGGGGCTGTACAGCGGCAATATCTCCGCCGACACTCTGACCGTGGGCTGCCGCAGGAATATCAAGCCGGAGATGGCAGAGGTCAAGGGCAAGCGCCTCCTCATCGCTGCCGAGATGCAGGAAGGTGCCCGTCTGAACGATTCCACGGTCAAGCAGCTCTGCTCCACGGATGATGTGTTCGCGGAGAAGAAGTACAAAGACCCGTTCTCGTTTAAGCCTTGCCACACGCTGGTGCTGTACACCAACCATCTGCCTCGCGTCAGCGCATCCGACGATGGTATCTGGCGCAGGCTCATCGTCATCCCGTTTAATGCCAAGATTACCGGCAAGAGCGACATCAAGAACTATGGCGAGTACCTTTATGACAATGCCGGGGAGAGCATTCTGGCGTGGGTCATCGAGGGTGCCAAAAAGGTCATCGACCTGGACTACCAGATTCCTGTCCCGGCCTGCGTGAAGGCGGCCATCGACGAATACCGGAGCCAGAACGACTGGTTCGGTCACTTCATGGAGGACAAGTGCGAGACCGGCGACGGTTTCCGGGAGAGCTCCTCCTCGCTGTATCAGGCGTATCGGAACTACTGCATCGACACCAACGAGTATGTGCGCAGCACGGCAGACTTCTACTTTGCGATGGAGAGCGCCGGATTTGAGCGCGTGACCTTGAACCGGAAACGGTATTTCAAGGGAGTGCGGCTGCGGACGGACATGGACGATGCCGGAGACGATTTTCTGACCTGAAGGCCCTAATGACAAGGTGTATCAATGTGTTTTACAGACTTTTTCTAAGGGCCATAAAAATCAGAATAAGAAAAAGTCTTGTATTGGCATTGATACACCTTGCACGACCAGAGAAAAGGAGCGTTATATGCGAGAAAAGGACATCGAGAAAAAATTATCCCTGATGGTTAAGAAGGCCGGTGGCATCGCCGTGAAGTTCGTGTCTCCGAGTTTCGACGGGATGCCCGACCGCCTTGTCTTACTACCGGATGGCGTTATCGCCTTTGTAGAACTGAAAGCACCGGGAAAAGCGCCGCGCCCGCTCCAGTTGGCACGGCACCGCTTGCTGCGGTCTCTGGGCTTCCGGGTGTATGTGATTGACAGCACTGAGCAGATTGGAGAGATGCTGGATGAACTTCGAGCCACATGACTATCAGGCTTATGCCATCGACTACATCGAAACCCATCCTGTAGCAGCTGTCCTACTCGATATGGGACTTGGCAAGACGGTCATCTCCCTGACGGCAATCGCCGACCTCCTGTTCGACAGCTTTGAGGCCCATCGTGTTCTGGCGGTCGCGCCCCTCCGCGTGGCCCGCGATACCTGGCCTGCGGAAATCGAAAAATGGGCGCACCTACAAGACCTGACCTATACCGTTGCCGTGGGCAGCGCCAGAGAGCGGAAGGCTGCATTGATGGTCAGTGCGGACATCACCATCATCAACCGGGAGAACCTGAGCTGGCTCATCGAGAGCAGCGGCTTCCCGTTTGACTACGATACCGTGGTCATCGACGAGCTGTCGTCTTTCAAAAATCACCAGTCCAAGCGCTTCAAGGCCCTGCTGCGTGTCCGGCCCAAGGTCAAGCGTATCATTGGGCTGACCGGCACCCCTTCGTCCAATGGCCTCATGGATTTGTGGGCAGAGTTCCGGCTGCTGGATATGGGTCACCGCCTCGGTCGCTTCATCACGCAGTACCGGAACACCTTCTTCCTTCCGGACAAACGCAACGGGCAAATCATCTATTCCTACAAGCCTATGCCGGGAGCGGAGGAAGCCATATACAGTCGGATTTCCGACATCACGATTTCCATGAAATCCACCGACCATCTGAAGATGCCGGAGCTGGTTTCCACCCGCTATGAGGTCTATCTCTCCGATGCGGAGGCCAACCGGTACGAGGAGCTCAAGCAGGCGCTCATCCTGCAGCTTCCGGACGGCGAGGTGACTGCTGCTAACGCAGCGGCCCTGACCGGAAAGCTGGCCCAGCTTTCCAACGGTGCCATCTATGCCGACACCGGCGACACGATAGAGTTCCACGACCGGAAACTGGACGCTCTGGAGGATATCTTTGAATCCGCCAACGGCAAGCCGATTCTGGTGGCCTACTGGTTCCGGCACGACCTGCAGCGCATCAAAAAGCGCTTTGATGTCCGGGAGCTGAAGTCCAGCAAGGACATCGCCGACTGGAACAGCGGCAAAATCCCGGTGGCCGTCATCCATCCGGCCTCAGCCGGTCACGGGCTCAACCTGCAGGCCGGTGGTTCCACTCTCATCTGGTTCGGTTTGACGTGGTCTCTGGAACTCTACCAGCAGACCAATGCCAGACTGTGGCGGCAAGGCCAGAGCTCCGGAACAGTGGTGATACAACATATCATCACCAAGGACACCATTGACGAGAGAATCCTGAAGGCGCTGGAGGCTAAGGACAGAACACAGGCCGCGCTTATCGATGCGGTCAAAGTGGCGCTGGAGGTGTGACGCCTGTGGATGACGCTTATACCCGGCTGGCCCACGCCATCGTGGTGCTGGCAGCAAAGGATTACGATGCGGAGCTCGACTGGTTTCGACAAAATCCGCCACGGGATGAGGAAGACAAGCAGCACGAAACCTATCTCAAACACCAAACCGAGCTCCAGAGCCTTGAGCGATTCTTCCGCTCCGGATGGTTTGAACTGCTCTCCGGTCTGGATGGTGAGGCGCTCATGAAGAAAATACAGGAAGGAGGAATCGCCAGATGACGGCAAAGCAATATCTCTCCCAAGCCTACCGGCTGAACGAACGCATCAATTCCGATTTGTCCGAGCTGGACAGACTGCGCGACCTGGCTACCAGCCTGAGCGGAGTGAATTACGATGGCGTCCGGGTCTCCAAGACAAGGAGCACGGAAGCGCCCTTCGAGAAGACCATCTGCAAAATCATTGACGCGGAGAGAAAGATAAACGCAGAGATAGACCGGTTGGTAGATTTGAAGGCAGAAATCAGTGAAGCCATCTCTCAGCTGGCCAATGTGGATGAGCAGCTCCTTCTCCGCTTCCGGTACATCAACAATTACGGTTGGGAGAAGATTGCAGTGCTGATGAGCGTGTCCATGCGGACGGTTCATCGCATCCACGCCTCGGCTCTTAGAAATTTCCAGCCGCCAGCGTAAAGTTGGCACACTTTGGCACGGAATGGCACATTGATAAGTGATATTATGGTAGTGTGAAAAATAGGGCCAAGCCTTCGTGGGAGCAATCCTGCGGAGGCTTTTTCTATCCCCGGAGGTGATTGAGGAATGCCCATGAAACCAAAACGGCCCTGCTCTTTTCCCGGCTGCCCCAACCTGACTGACCGGCGCTTCTGCCCGGAACACGAGAAGCTGGAAGCCCAGCGCTATGAACGGTACGACCGTGACCCTGCCACCAAGCGTCGGTACGGACGGGCATGGAAACGCATCCGGGACAGCTATGCTGCGGAGCACCAGCTGTGTGAAGTTTGCCTTGCGAAAGGTGTGTACACGCCAACCGAGGAGATTCACCACAAGCTCCCTCTCTCACAGGGAGGAACCCACGACCGCAGCAATCTGGTGGCCCTTTGCAAAGAGTGCCATGCGCGGATTCATGCCGAACGCGGCGACCGCTGGCATAATCGGGCGAACCGGTAGGGGGGGCAAAATCTCTACGGCCTTTTCCCCGTGGAACGGGCGTGGGCCTTCGCGCACAAAAACGCGATTTCAAACGGGGAATATACCCCGGCAACTGGAGGTGAATCGAAATGGCGAAGGACGGTACCAACCGTGGCGGTGCCCGCATTGGAGCCGGAGCCAAGAAAAAGCCCTTAGCAGACAAGATTGCGGAGGGCAATCCCGGCAAACGGGCGCTGACGGTCATCAGCTTCGATGACCGCGCTGCCGAGCTGGAGGGTCAGGCGATGCCGAAGCCGTCCAAAATGCTCTCCGCTGTTCAAAAGGACGGCAAGGCGCTGGTCGCTGAGGACATCTACAAGGAGACATGGGAGTGGCTGGCCGAGCGAGGCTGCGCCTCTCTGGTATCTCCACAGCTTCTGGAGCGCTACGCCATGAGTGTGGCCCGCTGGATACAGTGCGAGGAGGCCGTGACAGAATTCGGCTTTCTGGCCAAGCATCCCACCACCGGCAGCGCGATTCAGTCGCCCTATGTGGCGATGAGTCAGAACTTTATGAGCCAGACCAACCGGCTCTGGATGGAGATATACCAAATCGTAAAAGAAAACTGTGCGACCGAGTACACCGGTGTCACCCCGATGGATGATACGATGGAACGACTGCTCCGGGCGCGGAAAGGAAGCTGACTATGTATGAAAAAGTGAATCCGGCCCATCCGGATAAAATCGCAGACCGCATCGCCGGAGCCCTGGTCGACCTTGCCTATGCGCAGGAGCCCGACCCGCGCATCGCAGTCGAAGTCCTGCTCGGTCATCATGTTTGTCACATCATTGCGGAGACATCTACGCATCTGTCTGCTGAGGACGTCGAAGGCATCGTCCACCGTATCGCCGGTAACCTCGCGCTTGATTACACCGAGGTCACTCAAGATGCACATCTCTCCGACAACCAGCGTGACGGTTTTCGCTGCGGCGACAACGGCATCTTCAAAGGAATGTGTATCACACCTGAGCAGCAGGAGCTCTCCGGCATCGCCCGCTCCATCTACGAAAGATACCCCACTGACGGGAAGTACATTCTGGACGGCGACCGGCTCATCCTCTGCCAGAGCAATGCTCCCTCGGACGAGCTTCGGGAGCTGTATCCCGGTGCCGAGGTCAATCCGCTGGGCGATTGGACGGGCGGCACAGATGTGGATTCCGGCGCGACCAACCGGAAGCTGGGCTCCGATATGGCGGACGGTGTCACCGGCGGCGGTCTGCATGGGAAAGACCTCTCGAAAGCGGATGTGTCCGTGAACGTCTACGCCTTCCTCAAGGCACAGGAGACTGACCAGCCCGTGGAACTCTGCTGCGCTATCGGGGATGACACCGTGGACGGTAGGCCATATGCGGAAATCGTCGAAATCTGCCGAAATTATATCCGCTCTGTCGGCGGCTTTGAGAAGTTCGCGGAATGGGGGCTCGTATGAAAACAACGACTGATATGCAGCTGGTGCCCATCAGCAAACTGGTGCCCTATGTCAACAATGCCCGGACGCACTCGCCGGAGCAGGTCATGAAGCTCCGCTCTTCACTGCGGGAATTCGGCTTTATCAACCCTATCATCATCGACCGTGACTATGGCATCATCGCCGGTCACGGTCGTCTGCTTGCCGCCAAGGAGGAAGGCATCACCGAGGTGCCCTGTGTCTTTGTGGATTACCTGACCGAAGCACAGAAAAAAGCCTACATTCTCGCCGACAACCGCATGGCGATGGACGCAGGCTGGGACGAAGAACTCCTCCGGGTGGAAATCGAAGCGCTGCAGGGCGAGGCTTTTGACGTCTCCCTTACCGGCTTTGACGAGAAGGAACTGGCTGACCTGTTCAAGGACGGGAACGATTCTGACGCGGAAGATGACGATTACGACCTGAGTGCTGCGCTGGAGAAGGCAGCCTTTGTGAAGCGTGGTGATATCTGGACAGTCGGCAGACACCGGCTCATGTGCGGTGACGCCACCAGCGCCGAGGATGTGGCAGCGCTCATGGATGGCCGGAAAGCAAATCTCATTCTGACCGACCCACCCTATGGCGTTTCCTTCAAGAGCTCCAGTGGCCTGACCATTCAGAATGACTCCATGAAGGACGAGGAATTCTACCATTTCCTGCTTGCCTCCTTCAAGAACATGGCTGACCACCTCGAAAAAGGTGGTGCCGCCTACGTTTTTCACGCAGATACCGAGGGTCTCAACTTCCGCAGGGCTTTCATCGATGCTGGTTTCCATCTCGCCGGATGCTGTATTTGGGTGAAGGATTCGCTGGTTCTGGGGCGCTCGGATTACCAGTGGCAGCATGAGCCGGTGCTCTATGGCTTCATGCAGAACGGAAAGCACCCGTGGTACTCCGACCGGAAGCAGACTACCATCTGGAATTTTGCCAAGCCCAAGCGGAACGCAAATCACCCAACCAGCAAGCCGCTCGACCTGCTGGGCTATCCCATCGGGAACTCCACGCAGGAGAACGCCATCGTCATTGACACCTTCGGCGGCAGCGGTTCTACGCTTATGGCTTGTGAGCAGATGAATCGCACCTGCTGCACGATGGAGCTCGACGAAAAGTACGCTTCTGTCATCCTTCGCAGATATGTGGATGACACCGGGGATGCTGACGGTGTCTACGTCATCCGCGACGGCGAAAAACTGCCCTACGCGGCGCTGGTGAAGGACGTCGAGCCTGCCTCCTGATTGTCACTATTACACACGTTCCAAGGCACATCTTTGTCGGATTTATGCTCCAGAATTGACTTGCTATTCTGTGCCTGTAGAGCGAATATGTGACTACCCTGAACGGGGAAAACATACACAGGAGGATTTCACCATGGAAATCAGGTACAACGTAACCGGCGACCGGCGCAAGGAGCTGGTCAAAGTCATCTCCGGTATCACTGGAGCCAAGGCAGTCTACAAGTTCATGCCGACTTGCAACTACGAAATCGACTACTTCGCCGTCACCAAGGACGGCACCCTGCTTTTCGACGACCGCGCCAACAGCGAGGAGGTCGAGCGGGTGCTGGAGGGCATCGCGGCTGCGGGCTTCGCTTGCGAGGCACCGGTGGAAATGACCGAGGAGCCGGAGGAAGCGGCTCAGGAGGAAGACGTGGGCCTCACGATTGCGGTTCCGCTCGATAAGGTTCAGGTCGGGAACCTGACCAAGCTGCTGGACGCCAAGGGCAGCCTCATCAAAAAGGCGCTGGGCATCGACGACCTGCGCTTCGAGCTTGAGGAAGACCGCATCACCTTCCCGTGGTTCGCCGAGCCGCAGCCGGAGGAAGCCAGCGCCTACACCCACTTCATTGCCGCACTCTGCCGGATGTCCAAGGATGCCAAGCGCATCACTGCAAAGGAAAAACCGGTTGACAATGAGAAGTACGCCTTCCGCTGCTTCCTGCTCCGGCTGGGCTTCATCGGGGATGCGTACAAGACCGACCGGAAAATCCTGCTCCGGAACCTCTCCGGCTCCAGCGCCTTCAAATCCGGTGCCAAACGAATGGAGGTGACAGACGATGCGGTTTCCGAATAAGGCTGTCATTGAGTACCTCCGCCAGACCTACCCGGTCGGCACTCGTGTGGAGCTGACCCAGATGGACGATGCGCAGGCTCCTCCGGTGGGAACCAGAGGCACCGTCATCGGAGTCGATGATACCGGCAGCATCATGGTCGATTGGGACAACGGCTCCGGCCTGAATGTTATCTACGGCATCGACCGCTGCAGGAAGGTGGTGGATTCCGATGACTGAGACCATCCGGGAACAGATTCTCGCCATCCGGGACACCGGCCTGACCAACATGTTCGATATCCCAATGGTGCAGCGCCTCGCCTTTGACCGGGACTTCCACGAGCTGGTCTGCTACCTGGAGGAGCACCGCAAAGAGTACGTTCACTTCATCATGTACGGCGAAGAGTAAGCCCTGCCGCCAAGAGAGCCGGACGGCTCTTTTGGTCGTATAGTACACAATATTCCTCTGCGATATTTGTTCAGTATATTCCCGATAATTGACTTGCTATTATGTGCTTTTAGAGCGAATATACAGTCACCGAAAGGGAAAACAACACAAATACGGAGGACACGAACATGAAAAACCTTTACCAGATGAGAAACGCCTTCAGCCTGCGGGAGTACAACACCGCGATTACCAGAGCCGATTTTGAGGCCCACTTCACCAAGACCCGCGAGAGCGTTCGGTTCACCTTCAACGGCTGGGACGGCAAGAGCTACGACGGCGAGAGCCGCAACGCGAAGGTCTACCGCACCGACCTCGAAGGCTACGAAGATGCCCGGTTCGTTAAGGTCGGCAAGCACCTGCACTACATCGACGAGGACAGCAGCGTTCTGGAGAAGGCCACCGGCGAATATCACAAGGAAGCCGAATGGCTGGTGGACGTCCTCAAGGCTGAGAACTGAGGAGGGCTGAACCATGTGGAGCGAAGGAACCATCAGAATCCCGGACGCGAAGGACAAGGGCAAAAACACAGTTTGCCATTACTGGGTCAAGCACTACGAGGAGCCCAGCGAGACCTACGGCATCAACGGCGGCAGAATCAGCAAGCTCATGATTAAGGTGGACGGTGTCATCACCGCCAACTACGACAGGGGCTGGGATGTGGAGCCCGCCGAGGACGATATGCCGACCCGGATGGCCTACTGCATCCTGCTGGAAAACTACAACTGAGTCGGGAATTCCCGAAGAGCGGAGCCGCAAGGCTCTGTCTCTCGTATAGAACGATAGGACGGCTTGCCTGATGGCAGGTCATTTTTTATGCCCGTTGGAGGTGATGACTTGCGAAAGCTGAAGAAATATAAGCCCACGGCATTCAAGGCCAAGGACTCCGTTTACGATAAGAAGGCTGCGGATTATGCTGTGAATTTTATCGAGTGCCTGTGCCACACCAAGGGCACCTGGGCGGGAAGGCCCTTTGAGCTCATCGACTGGCAGGAGCAGATTATTCGCGACCTGTTCGGCATCCTGAAGCCCAACGGCTACCGGCAATTCAATACGGCCTATGTGGAGATACCCAAGAAGATGGGTAAATCGGAACTGGCCGCTGCCATTGCTCTGTTGCTCACCTGCGGAGACGGAGAGGAGCGGGCTGAGGTCTATGGCTGCGCAGCTGACCGCCAGCAGGCGACCATTGTTTTTGATGTGGCCGCCGACATGGTGCGTATGTGTCCTGCGCTCAATAAGCGGGTGAAGATTCTGGCCTCCCAGAAGAGAATCATCTTCCAGCCCACCAACAGCTTCTATCAGGTGCTGTCAGCGGAGGCGTATTCTAAGCACGGCTTTAACATCCACGGCGTGGTATTTGACGAGCTGCATACCCAGCCCAACCGGAAACTCTTTGACGTCATGACCAAGGGCTCCGGCGACGCTCGTATGCAGCCGCTGTATTTCCTTATCACCACGGCCGGCAACGATACGAAGTCCATCTGCTATGAGATTCACCAGAAGGCCAAAGACATCATCGAGGGTCGCAAAATCGACCACACCTTCTATCCTGTCATCTACGGTGCGGAGGAATCGGATGATTGGACGGACCCGAAGGTCTGGAAGAAAGCCAATCCGTCCCTCGGCATTACGGTGGGGATGGACAAGGTCAAGGACGCCTGCGAGTCGGCAAAGCAGAACCCCGGCGAGGAGAACTCCTTCCGACAGCTGAGACTCAACCAGTGGGTCAAACAGGCAATTCGCTGGATGCCGATGGACAAGTGGGACAAATGCGAGTTCGCCGTCAACGAAGACGATCTGGAAGGTCGTATCTGTTACGGCGGTCTGGACTTGTCCTCCACCACAGATATTACAGCATTCGTCCTGGTGTTCCCGCCAGAGGACGAGAACAACAAATACATCATCCTGCCGTACTTCTGGATACCGGAGGACAACCTGGAGCTGCGTGTCCGGCGTGACCATGTGCCATACGATGTGTGGGAACGGCAGGGCTTTTTGCAGACCACCGAGGGAAATGTCGTTCACTACGGCTACATCGAGAAGTT
>OLPF01000371.1_pt1 | contig 49642 bp, 55 predicted proteins | sample 1673121 | NCBI WGS metagenome assembly OLPF01 (sample SAMEA3136756, study PRJEB25190) | human gut metagenome
TATATTCTTTCTTCATATAAATACCTATTCCTTTCCGTGAATAGCTATTTATGGTCATAAATTCAGTTATATATAAATTATCAACCTATTGCTATTCAACATAAATTTCTAAATTCTTGATAAATAAAACCATTTTATTTCCCTCTTTTCTAATTTGAGTAAAAAAATACACCTTGATAAATCAAAGCATACTAACTACACAAATATTCTTTTTCTTTTAATCATATCTGGATTAACTATATTGCTAACTCTTTTAGCTACATTATAACCAGTTCTTATTTCATCTTTTAATAGTAAATCACTTGTATTTTTATCATAGTCGTATGCACTTCTGTTCCATTTAGCATATTTTATATCATCTGTTTTCTTTTTAGTAGATAAGAACTTGTTATCATTATTTATTTGTGTCAATAATTTTTGATAATCCTGCTTTTCTTGTCTTTCTTTTTCTCTTTTGTTTCTAGCATATATTCGCTTTTGTTCTTTTTGCTTTTCTTTGTTGTCTAGCCTTCTTGTTTCTTTTTCTGCATTGTATCTTGAATCTTTTTGAATTATCTTTGTTATATATGGCATTTTAACCTTTATTTTGTTTGATATATCTGTTGGTCTTAAATGCTTTTCATAGAATAATTCAATTATTTTGTCTTTTGTACCTTTGCTGTCTAACTTGTGTTTTATTTCTTCCACCTCCATTCTTTTAAGATTTTCTATCTCTTGCAAACTACAATTTCACACCTTACAATTAAAACAAAACTATAAAATTATTACTTTTTTGTGTTGTTAATAGTCTGCTTAAAATCTTTAACACATTGATATTTCAACACTTCAAACTTATTTGGTTAATTTTCTTTCTAAAACTTTTAGCAATAAATTTCGGAAAAAGTATTGTATTTATATCACTATTATAGTATAATATAATTAGAATGTCAATAACAATTTATTTTTTTTTATAAATTGTTGAATGTTTTTATAAATTTATTCTAAAACGAAAGGAGATAAAAGGCTATGGAACTACCAGAAGTAAACTTTTCTAATGATTTCTACTTTTGGTTTAATACCGAAACAAAAAAAGAATATTATGCTACACCTTTATATTTTTATAAAGCAGATTTTCATTTAGATTATGATAATAAATTAAGAGATGTATATTATAAAGAATCTGAATTAACTGATAGAGGTCTTAAACACCCTGCTAGTTTATACTTTCCATTTCACGAAAGGCTAGGTCTATTATTATTAAGATTTCTAAATAGCGATTTATCAGATTATGAAAAAGCAAATAAAACTTTCTTTTATGCTTATGGTTTTGAAATATTAAGAGATTTAGATAAAAAGTATAAATTTGAATTAAAACAAAACTATGGTAGCAATGAAGAATATTTGAAAGCAACAACTAAAATATTTGAAGATTTACAAGAAAACTTAATTGATATACAAGAAGAACTCAAAAATGCTGTTACATATATTTATAATTTAGATAATAATAGCTTACTTGAAAAATATACATATTCTGAAAGATTTGCAGTTTATTTAATAAAAAGATTAGGAAAATTATATACATATTATAAAAATGATAATATTATAAGAGATAGTTATTCAAGAAAATATCAAGATATAGGTAATAATAGTGAATATGACTTATTAGAAACCTTACAAAATAAAAAGCAAGTATTATCAATGAGTGATACACATAAAAGTAATGATCTAGCAAGTATTTGTTATGCAATACTTGAAGAACTTTCAAATACACCTAATTACCCAATTAAGAAATGTCAAAATTGTGGTATGTATTTTATACCAAGTGCAAAAACAGATGAAGTTTATTGTGATTATCCAAAGGAAAATTCAAAATCTTGTAGAGATTTAGGAGCATTTCAATCTTATACTCAAAGATTAAAAGATAATAAAGCTATGGGAGAATACAGAAAGAAATATCAAAAATTATTTATGCAAGTTAAGAAAAATAAAGAACTTTCAGCTGAATTTGAAACTTGGAAAAAACAAGCTAAAGAAAAAATAAATGATATGAAAAAAGGTAAACTTACTGAAGATGAAGTTTATACTTGGATTATAACTAATAAATAGCTAAATGCGTATTCTATTTGAATACGCATTTACTTTTATCTTAATTTATAAATTATCTGCTCAAGGACTTGTATTTTTTTATTTTAATACTTGTTCACAATACCAAAATATTGTACACATCTTCTTATTTATTTTTTGTTCCTAATAATAACTTGTTTATTATAGGTATTCTTTTTAATATTTCAGTAATTATTGGTAAAATAATAATTGTTCCAATCAATAATATTATATAATTTAGTATAAAGTAAGGTAACTTGATATATTCTACTAAAATAAATGCTATAATAATTTGTATAGTATAGTGTAATACATAAAAACAAAAATTGTTTTTATTCATATACTTTGTAAAATTATTATCAAAATTCAAAAATTTCTTACCAACTCCAAAAGCCGATAAAATTACAAGCCATATATAAATATTAGTAAATATATTAGTTAAAAATTCATTTGAACCAAAATTAGCACCATAGTTCGTTATTGTAAATATAATTCCAATAATAAATGTTATTATTCCTAGTTGGATTGATATTTTTTCTAAATTTTCAATAATCTTATCATTTGAAAATACATAATAACCTAATATAAACATCAATAAATATATTCCCCATCTATATACAGTAACAACAGGTGTATTTAGTATAAATGAAGATCCCCAAACCATAAAAAACAATAAGAATAAAATTGGTAAATTTATTTTATTAAATAGTTTATCAATTTTTTGTTTTTTATCTATTTTTCTAATTAAAACAATTAGTAATGATGCTACAAACAATACATGAGCATACCATAGTGGTCCAGTACCTATTAGAGAATAAATTAGATATTTAACTGGAGTTGGAATCATATCTCCATTTCCTGCAAATATATCACCATAATAATTTGTTGTCCATCCACTTATCCAACCATATACAAAAATTCCTATAATACTTGGTACTAATATTCTTTTTGCCCTATCTTTGATAAATTCTTTGTTTGTTTTATTATTTAATGAATATTTTGTAGCAACTCCTGATACAACAAATAATAAACACATTATCCAAGGATATATAAAAACGCAGATACTATCTAATTCTTTAATCCCTGTTACGCCAATATTGGAAACTACACCACTTGAATTAAATATATAAAACACATGATATAGAATAACAAAACATAGCGTAATCCATCTTATATTATCTAAATAATGTCTTCTCTCATTCATTTTTATTTATCTCCTTTTGGTAAAATTTTATCAGTTAAATCTTCTATTATATCTGATTTGACTAATGCAATTCCTTTTCCTTTATCACAAAGCACAATAATTGAATCACCTGGATTAATATTAAACATTTTTCTTGCCTGAGCAGGTATTACTATTTGCCCTTTTTCTCCAACTTTACAGATTCCTACATATTTATCCTTTTCCATAAATTACACCTCACAATTTAACTTGTTATACATTTCATACTTATTATACTTTACTGATATAAAAAAAGCAATAGAATTTTAAAATTTCTATTACTTTTATTTGTTCACAACACCAAAATCTTCTGCTCATCTTTATAAATTGTAATTTATCTTTCTAATTTATTATTTTCTTTGCGTGTAACACTATTCTATATTTATTATTGTCTGCACAAGTAGATAATGTCAATATACTATCATTTTCCGTTACTTCTATTTCAAAATCTTTTATACTTCTAATTTTTAAAGTTTTTATAAAACTTGAAAATTCATTTTCTTTAAATTCTGTATTTATATAATAATCTTCATTTTTAATCTTATATACAGAAAATACTTGATACTTTGCTTGTTCTTGTTCTGTTATAAAATCAATTACAAAATTTTCTTCATTTGAATACCATTCTTCTTTTAAGATATTTTTTAAAGTTCCAAACATTGAGCCATCTTTCCTATTATGCCCATAAATAACAATATTTTTGTCTGTTTTATCAAAATTATTTTTGTAATCAGCAAAAATCCAACCTGCTATATTATATTTTTTCTCAAAATTATGATTCAAATAATAACTATTATTTTTTGTTTTTACAACTGCATATTCAATATCTGTTCCGTTTACTTTTAGCCACCCTATTGTTTCATTATTTACAGCTTTTAATTCTTCAAAATTAATATTATACTCTTTATCTTCGTTTTCTTGTTCTATTATTGTTACTGTATTTGCGAGTTTATTTTCTATTTGTTTATTTTCCTTATTATCTAAATACCATTTTGCGATATGAATAATTGAAATTATAATTCCTAAAATAAATATTAGACTTAACAATGTAATCAATATTGATTTTTTATCTCTTTTCTTATAATGCTTTCCCATATATTAATTTCTCCTTTTAGTAAAATAGACAAGCTAATTGCTTGTCTATTTTTACTTTATCTTCAATCGTTTTAGTTGTTTTGTCTCATTTTTTTAATTTTTGTTACTATAATTATTCCCAAAGTTGATATTGATAATATCAAAACATATAACATTATATTATCACTTGTTTGTGGATTATTTACTGTTCCTGTATCTTTGTTTCCACCATTATTTGTGTTTTCTGTTTTGTTATCATCTAATTCATTGTTAGTAGTTTCATTCTCTCTATCGTCATTATCATCTGTTGGTGGCTCTGCTTCTCCTGTTCCAGAAGATATTGAATTTTGTTCCCATTGTGCATAGAAAGTTATATCAGATTCAATTCCTGCTTCTGAATTCATAACATCAATCAACGATGAGCCTCCTATTTTTTCAGTATAATAACCAATAAATTTATAGCCATCTCTTGTTGGTGTTTCTAACTTATCAAAATAAAATTTTTCAGCATCATCAAATTCCAAAATAATCTTTCCTTCTGAAAATTCTCCTTCGTTTGCATCAAAACTCAATTTATGTATTTTATTACCTACTGCTTCAATCTCAATATTTCCGTTAATTTTCTCCATAAGTATTTTTAAATCACCTGTTATAAAATCATATTCATAATTATTTAAACTTAATTCCACTGTATTTATTTTTATTGAAATATTTTGTGGTAATTTATATCCTTCACTTGCAATTAATATTGTTTTATAACTGTTTTCATCTTTTATTATGAAATTTTTCATATTGCTTGAAGTTATATTATTTAAAGAATTTGTTACATTATATATTTTATTATCTAATATAGTCTTATAAAAAGCATCTCTTCCAATATCAACAACAGAATCTGGAATATTCAAATTAGTTAATGATACACAATTATAAAAAGCATAATCACCTATTGAACATATTGAGTTTGGAAATGTTACATTTGTTAATGAAGTACAACTTTCAAACACAAACTCTTCAATAGTTGTAACTCCATTTGGAATAATTACACTTTCTAATGACGAGCAAAATTGGAAAGCATTGGCTCCAATTTTTATTACTGAATTAGGAAATAATATATTTTCTAATGATTGATTACGCCAAAAACCTAATTCTGCAATTTGTGTCACCGTATCTGGTATAATATATATGTTGTTTCCTTTTTTCCTTCAGGATAACGAATTAATTCTGTTTTATCATAATTGAACAATACCCCATCAACTGAAGAATATGTAGTATTTTCATTTTCTACATTTATTTCTTTTAAATTATCGCATCTGTTAAATACTTTTTCTCCTATTGATGTTACTGTTTTTGGTATTGTTATACTTTTTACTGTATCGCATTGTATAAAAGCTAAATCTTCTATTTTTGTTACAGTATATTCATAACCACCATTTATAATTTTTGATGGTATAGTTATATCTTCAATAGTAGGTTCTTCATAACCAATTACTGTCGCTGTTTTAGTTTCCTCATCTAATAAATACTTAATATTAGATAAAGTATCTATGTACTCTGTACTTGTTGTTGCATTTACAGCATTAGGCAAAAATAGTACTACTTCTAGTATCAAAAATACTGATAAAACTAATATTTTTTTCATTTCTATACATTTTCCCCTTTCATCTTTTGCAAATCTATAAATGTTATATTTTAAACCTCTTTATTTTATTTATAGCATATTGATCTTTTTTTCACAACAGAATTTATGAAATTTCTAAAAATTTCTATATGTCAAAATCCAAGATAATTTGCTCTACAAATTACTATTTTTCTTTATCCTACTTGTTAACAATATTACTTATATTGTTAACATCTTGATTTCTCTATAAAAATATCATAAAAGTCAATAAATTTCAATTATTAAATTATCATAAATTTTTTTACTAACTTTTGCATACATTTATTACACACATGTTTATTATTGTGAACGATTAAATCCTTTGTACTAGAACAAAAAGTACATTTATGACTGTCTTTTACTAGACTTATTACATCATTTTCAACATAAATATCCATTCTGTCATTAGTTTTTATATCAAATTTATCCCTTATCTCTTTTGGAATAACTATTCTTCCTAATTCATCTACTTTTCTACTCATTCCTGTATTATTCTTCATTATACTCCTCCAAATTGAATTTTTATTTCCTTTAGCAGTCGCTCTGCTAAATTATAGCATAATAAATATTATAAAATCAATACATAATAATAGTATTGAGGGTAGTTTATGAAAAAATTTGATGGAAAGAGCAATGCTTATGGCAAAATAATTGAAAAATATAGAAAGAGTAAAAATATGTCTAGGGCTGATGTTTCAAGAGAACTAGATTTAATAGATATTCCTATAAATCCAGATGAATTATATAGAATTGAAAGACAAAGTATGCTTCTAAAAGATTATGAACTCATTGCAATTTGTATGATTTTAGATATTGACTATAACGACTTAATCAAAGTAATAAAAAAGAAAAGGTAAATATAGATAGAGCTATTAAAAGCACTATCTATATTTTTTATATTATCTTTCTAAATCCCATTCTTTTTCTTTATCTTCTTTTTGTATTTGCTTTTCAGCATCTAATAAAATATGATTTTCTTTTTGAAAATCTCTAATTAGGTAATCTTCTGCACCCATATCAAACTTTTTGCAAACCCAGTGAATAAAAATGTGTATTGTATCTTTGAATCTATCTATTACATTTTTTAGATAGTTATTTTCATTTTCTAATTTGTTTATTTTGTGTTTATAAGTCCATTCTAAATCTCGTTCTTTTTGGCTATATGAAGATTTCATTTCATCTAATTGATTATGCATATCTTTGTTATCAGCAATTATTCTATCTCTTTCACTTTGATATTTTTCTGCTTTTTCTATCATTTTAGCTTGTCTTGTTAATTCTTGCTGTAAAAATAAATTGTCTTGGTACAATTCGTTTATTAAATTATCTTTTGGCTTGATTATTTCTTCAATAATCTTTTCATCTCTCTTTTTAGAAAATCTCATTACATTTATATCTTCTAAATTAGGTACATTAGGCAATTCAAGTTTTATATTCTGTAATTTTTCTTTTGTCTTTTTAAAATTAGTTATATCTTTATATTCTTTCAAGTCCATATGTTTTCTTCCTGTTTCTTCTACTGCAACACCTCTTTCTACTTGAAAGCTATGATCTACCATATATTTATGAAAAGCATTTTGTAATTGTCTATAACTATCTTTTTCTTTCCAAAATTCACTACAAGCAAGTTTATCAATGGCATTTCCTTTTTTATCTATTGTATGAACAACAGGCAAAAAAATTAAGTGCATATGTGGAGTTTCCTCGTCCATATGCACTTTTGCAGACATTATATATTGTTCACCTAAATTCTTATATTCAGCAACAAAGTTATATGCAGTTTCAAAGTATCTTTTTGTTTCTTCTTCTCCTATCTCATCAAAAAATTGTTTATCAGAAGTAATTATATATTCACAAGCTATATTACTAACTACCTTTATTTGTCCTTTTAGATTATATTTTTCTTTTAATCTATCAAACTCTTTATCGTATCTATATTTAGGACTTTTTATTGAATAGTTCAAGTATGATTTATCTTTATCTATATTCTCATTTGAATAATTCGTATTTCTTCTTTCGTTATGTCTGTATATTCCTTTTAAGTTTTCTCTTTTGTATTTCGTATTTCTAATAATCGCAAAACTCATATTTACAACCTCCTTCTAATTCATTAAGCCGTTTTTTCGGCTCGTATAACGGGCGATAGCTTGGCTATCGTAAGGGGTAATACAAGCAAAAATACAAGATGCTTTTATAGTAGCAATTCACATATAGAAACTACCTCTGCACCTCGTATTTTCACATTGTATTGTAAAACACTACAACACTTTTTTAGCCTAAAGGCAAAAAGTGTCAGTGTGGCAGGGATACCCCACACCCCAAAAACTAGAAATTGCTACTTCGCATTTTTTAGTTTTTTCATAAAAATACTACTTACGTGTATTTTTATGCTTAACCATAAATTTGCTATCTGCAATTTATGGTTAAGAGAGCCAAGAAAAACATATTACATATTTTTCTTTGGCTCTGTTTGAAACCTATTCGGTTTCAAACTTGCAAAATAAAAGCATAGGTTTTACTAATAACAAAAACTACACTTTATATTTTGCTTTATAGCATATCTACGATGTAAAATTATTGTTTGCATATAGACTATTCCAATCAAAACCTTCTTTATCATAATCTCGTTGTTCATAATTGCAATATCCTTTTTTATTATTATTTTTATATTTATTTATATTATATTTATTATCCTTAAACTTTTCTTCAATAGGGTATTGAAGTTTTGTTGGGGAGGGTATTAAACTTTTGTTAAATAGGGTATTTAACTTTTCTTCAATAGGTATTAACTTTCTTACATCTACTTCTTTACTATTCTCTTTGTATATCATTTCTATATTGATATATACTTTATCTTTTAATGAGTTTACTAATTTTGATACTTGTGTTACTGATATATTTAATAACTCACTTATAGTTTTATTGGTACAAAAGCAATATCCTTTTTCTTGACTTAAAAATATTATTAGAGAATATATGTGTTTTTCTTTATCACTTAAATTTTTATCTGTTAATACTTCTATTGGAATCCATAATCCTTTTAAATTTAGATTTGACATTTTAATAACCTCCTTTCTCATAAATTCTTTCGCACCACAATGCCTTTATTTTAATTTTCATATTTAAAGTAGTATAAGTTTATATCTTAAAGTTATAGATAAAAAATTGCCATAAAAAAAACGCCTTGAATTTAATTTCTTAAACTCAAAGCGAAATTCTTATTTATTTTCTATAATAAACCACCATCTAAATAGTTTCTTCCACCATAATATATATGTGCTACATAAACTATTTTCTCTGGCTCATCTATGGTATATAAAATAACATAGTTATTTACAACCATTCTTCTATATTGTCGTTCTGTTCTATCTGTCTTTTCTATTTCTGTACACATTTTGGGAGAATTTTCTAATAAAAGAACATTATATATTACTTTTTCTCTTAATCTATTTGAGGCATCTATATTTTTTAATTTATTAGAAATATAGTCGCATATTTCTTCAAACTCATCTAAAAATTGGTCAGCTAATTTTATGCTATATTCCATATTTTTCTTTCCATCCTTTAAATACTTCTCTAGCATCTTTTACTCTGCCATTTCTTATATCATCTTCTGCCTTTAATAGATGTTCTTCTATATCTTCCTTTAATAATTTTTCTCTATATTCTTCCATTTTCATAATTACAATATCATTATTATTCATAGCAATAACCATTTCTCCATTTTGATTAACTGCTGTTTTTAAATCTTGTATATTTGTTACTTGTATCATATCAATACACCTCTCTTTACTATACTATAAATAGTATAGCATAAATTTTACTATTTTTGAATAGTTTTTAATAATTTTCTAAAATTATTATTTGTAAATAATTTCATTATATACGATTTCTTCGGCTTGTCCTTTAATCGCATTCATTGTACCAACCCAGTATAATGGATCAGTGTTTTTCATTTCTTCGGTTAAGTCGCTTTTTTTCTTTCAATTTTTCTATAACTTGATTAACTCTTTTTGTTGCAGTTTCTTGTATTTCTTTTAAGTGTTTAGTCAAAGTTCCTTCCATTAACATTATTGTATATTCTGTTTTTTGGTATTCTTTCAAGTATTTTAATCTCATTCTGCCATATTTATTTAATTGTATTTTCTCTTGCATTGGTATTACTAAATTTGGTATATAGTAATCTCCTTGTCTTACATATTCAATTCCTGTTTTTTCATCAATAAACCTTTCTTTTAATTCTTTCTTTTCCATAACTTTTACCTCCATAATTTTTTATTTTTAAGTTCAAAAAAAGATGAACTTTTAAATTCATCTTCTAAATATTTGAAAATTTATGATTTTGACTAAATTGTTTGTAGGAGGAAACCTTTGTTATTACTAGACTTTATAAATTCGTCATAAGAGAATAAGGTTGTAATAGCATTGCTAGAGTCAATTTTTTCTTGATTATTTTCGTATATTTCCTTGCTGGAAACTTCATCAACAAATATATCGTCTACTTTATTAGAAGTCATTACATAATCGGAATTATGATTGATATAAAATTGGAAAAATCCATCTACAATTTCTAATTCATATGCTATCTTTTCAAGTTTTTGATTTTCTTCATTAAAATAATATACATATACTTTATCTGTATCAAGATATTTTCTCATTGCTTCAGTTGCTCTAATTTTTATTAATGCCTTTCCTGGTAATTTACCATTATCTGCATAACTTAATACTAAAGCTTCATTTACCATTGAAGATATATCCTTACTTACATTAGCATCAGTAGTTTTTAGCATATTCATACCAACATCAATTGTTTTTACATTTCCATCTATTATATCTGCTCCATTAAAAATCCATTGTCCATCAACAGTATTTATTACTAATACTTTATTTTTTCCTCTAATTGCTTCAAATAATTCTTTTCTTATGATAGTATTTTCATATGCATTCACAGTTATACTAACATTCTCTGGTAAATTTTTGATTTTATTAATTATATCTTCTGTAATTTTACCATTTTCTAGTTCAAATACATTTTCATCTTCAGTGTTATTTTGAACCGAATCTATATTCAATTTAACGTCAAAATCTGCGCCAGCAATACTTCCTATTGATTTTCCTTTTCTTATATAGTAATCAACGCCCATTTTGCTGGTAATAAGAATGTTTGTAAGTTCATACTCTCCACTAGAAGTAGTTAATGGTACTACTATATAAGGCTTTCCAGATTTAGACATGCAATCTCTTGCATTTACAATCATAGTTTGAGATGTTTTAGCATCATAAAAGTTTAAAGTCATATTTATTATGTCGAATCTCTCATACAAGAACTCAACATTTATATAAATTTTTTCATTTAATTTTGCAGTATTTTTTGAAAGGGAAATACTCTTTAAAACATTTTCAGGAGAAGTATTGCTATTTCCATCTATTACTTTTTTGTAAATTGTATTTTCCGCACTTTCTTTATCTTCTGAACTTGTCATAACAAATTGCAAGTCTTTTTCGTTTAATGAAATATTATACTTTTCTTTAATTAAATTATCTACCTTATTGTATTTATTTAAATCAAAATAAACACATTGTAATGTTTGGTCATTAATTTTTTCTCCGTAAGAATAAGAAATATTAATTATTTTGTAAGTTCCTTCTGGCAATTTACTTCTTATTTGGGTATCAGTCATATCAATATATGCTCTATCCCCATCAAATTTAATTTCTATTGACTGGCCAACATTTTCATTATTTACATTTTCAATACCACAATTTATACTTCTTATATTACTTTTATTTATATTAAAGTCTAAATTAATATATAACCTACCATAAGGTGAAACCTTATTATTGTCTGTTAAATACAATTCTCCCCCAATAAGGGCTGTACCTGAAGAAATAGATGCATCCTTTAGTACAGTTTCTTGGTATTTTTTCACTTTGAAAGTATTATTTCCTTTTCCTACTTTTATAACCCTATGTGAAGTTTGTCCAGGTTTTTTTACAAAAATATATTCACATTTAAATTCAGAATTGTTTTTAAAAAGTTCAGAATTAATATATGGAGATAGATCAATATAAGAATCACTAGTATTAGGATTTACTATTTCACACTCCATAACTTTGCTTCCATCACTAATTGGTGAAATATCTGCATAAAGTTTATCCCCTTTATATAGATTAACCATTCCACCTGCATTGTCTAAAGAAACATCTAACCTTGTAGTTCCTTCAGTTATTTCGTTTAGTAAAATTGAAAAAGCTCTATTTGAAAAATCTAATAAATTTTCATCATCATTTACATCTGATTTTTCAGATTTATCAACAACATAAAAAGCTTTTGATGTGGCGTCGCCCATATATACTTCATATGGATCCTGACCTTTAGGAGCTATTAAAACCATTGGTACTATATATTTATGTCCTGGTTTAATAAAATCCTTAAACTCCTGCAATTTTATATATTGTTGTGTACTAGCTGCATCCAAAATTTTGTAAAGATATGATTGCATTGGATTTTCCTCATCATAAACTCTTAGATAGATGTCATAATTACTGTTTTTTTCATATCCAGTATTAAACTTTACATTGCAGAAAACGTTTCCATCCTCATAAACACGATTGGTTTTAAGTTCAAATTCAGTTACTGCAAACCCTCCTGCATTTATTGATGGGCACATAGCTATGGCCATGATCACAATTGCAGCCATAAGCAAAAAAAACTTAAATCTTTTCATATATACCTCCTAAATATAACTTTAGTATAAATCAAATTAAAAAAAATTTTCAAGATTTTTACATTTTTTCTATATTTTTTCACCGCAATATTCGCTTTTTTTACACAGCTTGATATACTTAATAAACTAAAAAAAGAACAAGGAAAAATTCCTTGTTCAAAAATTCTATAAATATTAAACTAATTCAACTGTTGCACCAGCAGCTTTTAAATCTTCTGCAAGTTTTTCAGCATCAGCTTTTGCAACTTTTTCTTTAACTGTTTTAGGAGCTCCGTCAACTAATTCTTTAGCTTCTTTAAGACCTAAACCTGTAGCTTCTTTAACTACTTTAATAACAGCTATCTTTGTAGCTCCAGCATCTTTTAATACTACATCAAATTCTGATTTTTCTTCAGCAGCAGCTGCTCCACCAGCTACTGGTCCAGCAGCTACTACTGCAGCTGCAGCGCTAACACCAAATTTTTCTTCGATTGCATGAACTAAATCTGCAAGTTCGATTACTGATAATTCTTCAACTTCTTTAATTATTTTTTCAATTTTTTCCATTTTTAATTCCTCCTTAAAATTTAATTATTGCGCACTAGCTTCTTGTTTTTTTCTTGTTTCTTCAAGAACAACAGCTAAGTTACGTATATTTCCAAGTAATGCAGATGCAAGCATAGAGTATAATGTATCTCTTGATGGAAGATTTGCAAGTTTTTTGATTTCTTCCATATCCATTAACTTACCATCCATTACGCCTGTTTTAATCTTATAAAATTCATTTTTCTTTGTATATTCATTAACAATTTTTGCTGGTGATACATAATCTTCAGTTCCTATAACTACTGCTGTAGGACCTTCTAAAGTTTCTATACCATCTATTCCAGCTTCTTTTGCAGCATGTGTTATTATTGAATTTTTTGTTACTAAATAATAATTACCATTTTCTCTTAATTCTTTACGTAAAAGAGTATCATCACTAACGTTGATTCCTCTGTATTCTGTTAAAAGAATAATTTTTGCTTCCTTCATTTTTTCAGATAGCATTTTAACTTGTTCTTTTTTAGAATTTAATACTTTCTCACTTGGCACTTTTACTACACCTCCTTAAAAAATAAAAGTTTTAACCAATATCTTACGAGGTAGGATATAAATTAAAACTTTTTTTAGTTTATTATATTCTCTACCTCGGTAGGATTTACGAGAATATCTCACCTACTGTCTTTGGTATTAATTATTGTTTTTTTACCACTATTTTGCTAAAACTTTAATTCCAGCACCCATAGTTGTAGATATAGCTATTGATTTTAAATAAGTACCTTTTGCAGCTGCTGGTTTTGCTTTAACTATTGCATCTAGTAAGGTTTGATAGTTTTCTTTTAATTTTTCAACTCCAAATGAAACTTTACCTATTGAACAGTGAATAATGTTAGTTTTATCTAATCTATATTCAATTTTACCAGCTTTAATTTCAGATACGGCCTTAGCTGTATCCATAGTTACTGTTCCAGATTTTGGATTTGGCATTAATCCTTTTGGTCCAAGTATTTTTGCTACTTTACCAAGAGATGCCATCATATCAGGAGTTGCAACAACTGTATCAAAATCTAACCAGTTTTCTGATTGGATTTTTTGAATCATGTCGTCATCTCCAACAAAATCTGCTCCAGCAGCTTTTGCTGCTTCAGCTTTTTCTCCTTTAGCTAAAACTAAAACTTTCTTTGATTTACCTGTTCCATGTGGAAGTACTATAACTCCTCTTACTTGTTGATCTGCTTGTTTTGAATCAACACCTAATTTAACATGAACTTCTACAGTTTCATCAAATTTTGCTTTAGGCATTTTTAAAGCTAAATCTAAAGCTTCTGATATATCATATAATTTTGATTTATCAACTAATTTTGCTGCTTCATTCATTCTTTTGCTCATTATTTTTTCCCTCCTTTGGTCATAGCGAACTTAATGTTCTCCCATAATTAGCCTATAACTTCGATCCCCATTGATCTTGCTGTACCTTTTATAATAGATACGGCAGATTCCATTGATGATGCGTTAAGGTCTTTCATTTTTGTTTTTGCAATTTCTTCAACTTGTTCTAAAGTTACTTTTCCAACTTTTTCTTTATGTGGTTTACCAGATGCTTTTTCTATTTTAGCTGCTTTTTTCAAAAGTACAGCTGCTGGTGGAGTTTTTAAAACAAATTCAAAAGATTTATCTGCATATACTGTAAGAATAACTGGGAATACCATTCCAGCATCTTTTGCAGTCTTTTCATTGAATTCTTTACAAAATCCCATAATGTTTATTCCAGTTGGTCCAAGTGCAGGTCCTACTGGTGGTGCTGGATTAGCTTTACCAGCTTCAATTTGTAGTTTTACAACATGTGTTACTTTCTTTTCTGCCATCATTTTCACCTCCTTAAAATAGGATATATAATAAATCATTGTTTGCTATATTTTTTGTATTTGGTCAAACTCCAAATCAACGGTAGTCTCACGACCAAACATTGATACTTTAACTTTAACTCTTTTTTTATCTTTAAAAATTTCTTCAATAGTAGCAGGATAATTATAAAATGGTTCTGTAATTATTCTTACACTATCTCCAACTTCATAGTCTAAATGAATTGCTTCATCTATTCCTAAAGCTTGCATTTCTTTTTCTGTAAGTGGAAGTGGTTTTTCTCCAACTCCAACAAAATTAAATACACCCTTTATATGCTTTACAACATACCAAGTTTCATCTTCCATATACATTCTAACAAGAACATATCCTGGAAAAACTTTTTTTATAGAAGTCTTTTGTTTTCCATCTTTTATTTCTATTTCTTCTTCCATAGGTATAATAACTTCAGAAATTTTATTTTGTAGTCCTCTATTTTCAACTATTTTTTCAAGAGTTGCCTTTACTTTATTTTCATAACCTGAGTATGTATATACAACATACCAATGTTGTTCAAATTCTTGAGTATTATTCTCATTTTCCAACATTACCGACTCCTTTGTTTATTTTAAATTAACCTATTTTAGTTTGAATTAAATTCCAAAGTTTTGTATCAGAAAAATCTAATATAACATCGAAACCTAAAATTATAACTGAAAAAGCTGCTATAAGTAATATAACTAAAACAGTATTGTTAATAAGTTGATTTTTAGTAGGCCAAACTACTTTTTTTAACTCTGATTTTATACCTTTAAAAAATCCTTTAGCCATAGTTTTACACTCCTAACTATTTTGTTTCTTTGTGTATTGTATGTTTTCCACAAAATTTACAAAACTTTTTTAATTCTATTCTATCTGGATCATTTCTCTTATTTTTTTCTGTTTCATAATTTCTTTGTTTGCATTCTGTACATGCCATAGTTAAATTTTCTCTCATAAAAAAACACCTCCAAGTTTTTATTAATCATATATGCTAGTTAATTTTAACATAAATCCAACGTAAAGTCAACTAAATTTGAGTATTTTTTACGTTTTTCTTTTAAGTTATTCTATATTAACTTTTCCCTAACATTATAAAATAAATGTTGTTGTACTATTCCCGCGTATTCTCCAAAATTTTCCTCTGAATATTTTTGTATATCTTTTTTACTTACATGACCATTTAATTCTTTAAAATATAGCCTTGCCATTACTCTTTCTACCCAAACATCAATTGGAAATACTTCTTTTCTTGAAAGAGAAAAAAGTAATATACAATCGGCTACTTTCTGTCCCACTCCCTGCATTTTTAGAAGTGTATCTCTTGCCCCTGTTGTATCCATTGCCATCATAGAGTCAAAAGTAATATTCTCATCTAACATATACTTTATTGTATTTTTTAGATATCTTGCTCTAAAACCTACACCACAACTTTTAAATTCTTCCTCTGTAACTTCTTTTAATTCATATATATTTGGAAAAAGATAATATTCCTTATCTTCAAAGATTACTTTCTTTCCATATCTTCTTGAAATTTCATTTATAGATTTAGATATTCTTGGAATATTATTATTAGCAGATATTATATACGAAATTACCGTTTCAAAAAATGATTGATTTAAAATTCTAATACCGCTAGAATTCTTAAGTGCAAATGTTACATTACTATCAATTTTAGAAATATTTTTTTCTATAGCGTCATAGTCTACATTAAGATCAAAATATTCTTTAATAATATTCTCTAAATTTTCCATATTTGAGCTTTTTATTATTATTATATTTTCCTTCATAGTTATTTTAATTACTCTATCTTTTATTACGCCTATATAACATATTTCATTTTTATCTTCAAATACTTTATTCCATCTAAAACATTGACCACATTCTAAAGTATACTTTAAGTTAAAGTTGTTTACATTTAATATAATTTCGTTCATATTTTCCCCTAAAAAAATACTGCCTCTTTCGAAGCAGTAAATAATTGGAGCGGGCGATGGGAATCGGACCCACACAGCCAGCTTGGAAGGCTGGAATTCTACCATTGAACTACGCCCGCATCTCCAAGTACATATTTATTATACTTAATGTTTTTTTATTTGTCAATACTTTTTAATATTTTTTTATAATTTTATGCTGCTATAATAGAAAATATGATTTTTTTCCTTTTATATAATATCGAATAATTTATAAAATAAATAAGCTCTGTAAAATCCTATTTTACAAAGCTTACTGCAACACCATCACCTATATTAAAAACTTTCGATTCAAGTTTATCATTTTCACTTATTGTTTTAAGATATGTTCTAAGTCTTGTAACGGCTGTTCTATGTCTGTGTTCATTATATTCTCCAAGGACTCTTCCCTTCCACAAAACATTATCAGCTATTATAATTCCACCTGATTTTGTGAGTCTTAGTGCTTGCTCTAAAAACACATTGTATTGTCCTTTCGCTGCATCTATAAAACATACATCATATTTTTCATCATCCGGAATTGTAGCCAAATACTTTGTAGCATCAGCATTTATAATTTCAATTTTATCTTCTAATTGCATTTTATTGATATTAGATACTGCTACTCTAAATCTTTCCTCGTTAAGTTCAACGGTCCTTATCTTTGAGTTTTCGCCTGTTAGATACTTTGAAAAACATATTGCAGAATAACCTACTGCACTTCCAACTTCAAGTATCTTATTTGGTTTCTTTAATTTTAATATAACTTCTATTAAATTCATAGATTCATCCATTAATATTGGAACATGATTTAGTAGAGCTTCCTCTTTTATCTTACTTAAAATTTCTTCTTTATTCATTAAATATCATATCTTTCCTAACAAATTATATATTCTTTAATATATTTTCAACTTTTATTCCTTTATAAACTATATTATATAAAGTTTCTATAGATTTTATTTTTACATTTTTCTCTTGTAATACTTTATATAATATTTCAAGTGTAGCAAGTCCTTCAACGGTCTTAACCTGCATATTTTTCAGTGCAACATTTGGTGTTGCTCCTTCTCCTATTAAAGTCCCAAAGGTATAATTCCTACTTTTATTACTCATACATGTAAGGAGCATATCGCCAAGTCCTGCATAAGAAAACAAAGTTTCCTCTTTACCACCAAAATAAATTATGAGAGATTTCATATCAGCTATAAGTTTTGATAAAACAGCTGCTTTTAGTGAGTCAGGAAATTTCTTACCATCCATATATCCGCATAATATTGCAAAAACATTTTTTATTGAACTTGCCACCTGAACTCCCACTACATCATCCGTTGTAGAAATTATAAACTCATTGTTTTCAAGACAAACTTTAAGTGTAAGATTAGAATAATTAGAAAGTGATGCAACACTCATTCCTACAACAGAAGATGATGCTATTTCATTTGCTATTGATGGTCCAGACAACATGCATATGTTTTTATTTTCAAGTTCTTCACTAGCAATATCAAAAACAAACTTACCAGTTTGTGATTCTATACCCTTGGTTACCAGGCAAATGACTTGTTCTTTTTGTACAACTTCATTTAGTTCCTTTAATACCTCCCTTAAAGCATTCATAGGAATAGCTACTACAATTATATCAGCTTTATGTATACATTTTGTCATATCGCAAGTAAGCTCAATTTCCTTCGGAATCTTTACACCGGGTAAAACAGCAGAATTCTCACGTTTTAACTTAACACTATCAAGTTCATCTCTAAATTTTGTCCAAATTGATACATCATTTTCATTCTTATAAAAAATTTTTGAAAGGGCGATTCCATATGCGCCCATTCCAAGTATTGCAACTTTCATATTAACTCTCCTCTTATGTTTATTTTTTATCATTATCTTAATTTTATATGAACATCTCTTAGTTGTGCCTCTGTAACTTGACTAGGAGCCTTCATAAGTAAATCTCTAGCCTTAGAATTTTTAGGGAATGCTATAACTTCTCTTATATTTGTTTCGTCAAGAAGCAACATTATCATTCTATCTATTCCTGGGGCACCTCCAGCATGTGGTGGAGCGCCAAATTGAAATGCATTATATAAGGCCCCAAACCTTTTTTCAACTTCATCTGCAGAATATCCAGCAATTTCAAAAGCTTTTTTCATAACATCTATTTCATGATTTCTAACAGCTCCTGATGCAAGCTCATATCCATTACATACAAGATCATATTGATATGCATCTACTAAAAGTGGATCTTGTTCTTCAAGTGCCTTAAGTCCACCCTTTGGCATTGAGAATGGGTTATGGCAAAATCCTATCTTTCCATCATCATCAAGTTCATACATTGGAAAGTCAACAATAAAACAAAATCTGTAAATATCTTTTTCTAGAATATCTAGTCTTTTACCAAGTTCTATTCTAACGTTTCCTGCATCTTTGCAAGCTTTATCATATTTGTCTGCAATAAAGAATATCGCATCATTTGCCTTTAAATCCAATATTTCTTTTAACATATCAAGTGTTTTTCCTTCTACAAATCTTGATATAGTACCAGAAATGTTCATATTATCATCGAATTTTACCCATGCAAGCCCTTTCATTTCAAGTTCAGTTGTAGCAAAGTTTGTCATATCGTCAAAGAATTTTCTAGTAATATTTGAAGCGTCAATTTTTATAGCTTTTATAGTTTTATTTGCAAAAACTTTAAAGTCAGAACCCTCAAAAGCCTTAGTAACATCCTGTAAAATTAATGGATTCCTTAAGTCTGGTTTATCTGAACCATACTTGTCCATCGCTTCTCTAAAAGGAATACGGATAAATTCAGAAACTTGCTTTTTGCCAAGAGTTCTAAATGTATATCCTACAACTTCTTCCAAAACATTTAAAACATCTTCTTGATCAGCATAAGACATTTCAAAATCAAGTTGATAAAACTCACCAGGTGATCTATCCGCTCTTGGATCTTCATCTCTAAAACAAGGAGCTATTTGGTAATATTTATCAAATCCTGAAATCATTAATAATTGTTTAAATTGTTGTGGAGCTTGAGGAAGAGCATAAAACTCTCCTGGATGTAATCTACTTGGCACCAAAAAGTCTCTTGCTCCTTCAGGAGAAGATGAAGTCAAAACTGGGGTTTGTATCTCAACAAATCCAAGCTCATCCATTTTATCTCTAAGGGTTTTTAGTACCTTAGATCTAAATATAATTTTTTTATGGATTGATTCATTTCTCAAATCTAAGAATCTATACTCAAGTCTTAAATCCTCACGAACTTTATTACTATCTGAAACCGTAAAAGGTAGAGTCCTAGTAACCATTCCTAAAATCTCAAGAGTTTCAACTTTCAGTTCAATCTCTCCAGTTTCTATATTGTTATTAAAATTTTCAGCATCACGCATTAATACTGTTCCAGTTACACAAATTGATGACTCTTCTGGAACTTTTCTGAATTTTTCTAGCATTTCTGCTTCATTAATAAGCAATTGAGTAGTACCATAATGGTCTGTAAGATCAACAAACATTACAGATCCTAAATCTCTTATAGTTCTTATAAAACCTGAAAGTTTTACACTTTTTCCAACATCTTCTTTTCTTAATTCATTACATGTATTTGTTCTATACTTATGCATATTATTTCTTCCTTCCAATAAATTATATATTTTTAATTATTTCTTCAATGTCCAATTTACATTCTACTTGAACTCCACTTTCCATATTTTTTAGACTGCAAGTCCCTTTATTTATTTCTTCTTCGCCTACTACAATAGTCCATTTTGCACGTATTTTATCTGCATATTTAAATTGATTTTTCAAATTTTTATTTGTAATATTACAATCTACTACATAGCCTTTTTTTCTAAGTTCATTTGCAATATTACCTACATAAATAGCGGCATCTTCATCTAATGTAGCGATATAAAAATCTACAGACTTATCCACACTATCTACCAAATTATACTGCTCTAAAAGTAAAACAAGTCTATCCATTCCTATTCCAAATCCTACCGCTGGGGTATGAGCTCCGCCTAATTTTTCAACTAGCGTATCATATCTTCCACCGCCTCCTACAGCAAGGTCTAAATCATTTGATGTCCATTCATATACCAATCCATTATAATAATCAAGTCCTCTTACAATACTAGTATCAACATTATATTTTATACCAATCTTTTCAAGTGCATTTTTTACAGCTTCAAATTCTTTTCTACACTCATCACAAAGACACTCTGTTATTACCGGCGCATCTTTTAAGATTTCTTTGCATTTTTCTTCTTTGCAATCTAACATCCTCATTGGATTTTTCTCAAATCTTACTCTGCAAGAATCACACATACTATCTATATTTGGCCTTACATACTCTTTTAGTTTTTCTAAATACTTTTTTCTACAACTGCTACAACCTATTGAATTTATATTAAGACTAACTTTATCTCTAAGGTTAAGTTCCCCCATAAGTTCATTTGAAACACAAATAGCTTCAACATCTGCAAGATATGACTCAGATCCAAACATCTCAATTCCAAACTGTGAGAACTCTCTGTAGCGTCCTTTTTGCATTTTTTCATATCTATACATATTTGCAATATACCAGAATTTTTGAGGAGAATATAAACTTCCCATTCCATTTTCTATATAACTTCTAACAACACCTGCCGTAAGTTCTGGTCTTAGGGTAATACTTCTTCCTCCCTTATCTAAAAATGTATACATTTCTTTATTTACAATATCAGTTTCATCACCAACGCCTCTTTGATAAAGTTCAGTGGGCTCAAATACAGGTGTTCTTATTTCTCCAATATTATGTTTTTCGCAAATTTCTCTAACTTTTTTTTCTATAATTTGCCAGCTTTTTATATCTTTTCCAAATATATCTTTTGTTCCTTTAGCTCTAGCAATTTTCATAGTTTATCACCACGCAGTTTATTATATCACAAAAAAAAATCATATTCAACACTGTGAATATGATTTACAAACTATTTTCTAATGTTTAGTTTTGAAATTAAAGCTCTATATCTTTCGATATCTTCAGATTCTAAATACCTTAATAGCTTTTTTCTCTTACCTACCATCATGAAAAGTCCACGTCTTGAGTGTTCATCATGTTTGTGAATTCTTAAATGATCTGTTACTTCATTTATTCTTTCAGTAAGTAAAGCTACTTGAACTTCAACAGAACCAGTATCTCCTTCAGTTCTTGCAAATTCTTTAAGTACCTCGCTTTTTCTTTCTTTTGTCATTTCTGTTCCCTCCTTTTTTACTTGCCTATAACTAAGATAAAATTTTAGGAACTAAAAATTAATTCTGAGTTATAGGTGTTATATAAACAAATTGCTAAGCAATTTATTTAACCATATTATAATGAAGATATGTAAGGATATGCATTTACAGCTATCCCATTTATTCTTATTTCAAAGTGTAAATGTGGGCCTGTAGAATAACCTGTAGAGCCAACAAGTCCAATCTGTTGACCAGCTGCTACTTCTTGCCCTGCTGTAACTAAAACCTTACTTGCATGAGCATAAAGTGTTGACACTCCATTTCCATGATCAATTCTTACCATATATCCATATCCACCAGAACTCCATCCTGCAAATGTAACAAGTCCTGATTTATACGCATAAATAGGGTTTCCTATTCTCCCTGCAATATCTGTACCTGTATGGCCATAGTATCCACCGTAATGACAACTTATAAGCCTAGTAGTGGTAGGCCAAATTCCGCCTTCAGCTGCAGCTACTTTTGCAATATTTGTAGAAGCTTTTTTAGTAGTTGTTGTTGCTGGAGTATATGTATACTTAACCTTAGGAGTTTCAACTGGCTTATTTCTATCTACTATATCTTTGTATATACTATCTGCCCTTTCAATAGTTGTAAGCTCTCCAAGTTCTTCAACTTTTTCTTCTTTTGTTGTTACTGTTACAGTTTTTACATCTGATTTAAGTTTTTCAGCATATTTATTTGCTTCATCTTGAGTATTAAAAACCATTTTTTCTTCATTATTAACAGCAACTTTATATATTGTATATTCTGTTTTAATTTCAGCTCTCAAATTTGTATATATATTCTGATCTTCAAGTAAACTCTCTCTTATGTAACTAGTTACAAAAGTAGGTTCACCCTCTAAATATACCTTAACGTTTTCATCTATATTTTGTTTTTCAGCTACTAAATCATTATATACTTCATCAAATTGCTGTTCAGAAGTAAAATAGCCTATAAACTTTTCTCCTATGTACGTTTTTACTGTTGGTTTATAAGTGTTTAAAACAGTAAGACCTACCCCAACAAAAATTAATCCTAAAGAAACTGTAGAAAAAAATATAAATCTAAGTGCTTTGAGGACACCTTTTTTTTCCATAATTTTTATTTGCACCTTTCCTTTCAAGATACCTATCGTATTATAACATAATTATTACATTTTGTCAAATACGACGAAAACAGGATAATTTTAGCATATACTAAATTATATGTCAAGTATGTTACAAAATGACCCTATTTTTACATTTTTTACAGTATTTTGCACAATTTGATCTCTTATTTTATTTCATATTGATTTTTAAATTAAAATATATTATAATATGTACAAATAGCATATTAATGTTGAAGGGAGTGATTATATGTTTAATTTCCTTGACCCATGGGCTATATGGCTAATTTTTTCCGGTATTTTATTTGTTATTGAAATTTGTACTGTTTCATTTTTTGCTTTTTGGCCTGGCATTGGTGCCCTAGCAGCAGCTATATCTTGTATATTTACAGATAATATAGTAATACAGTCTACTGTTTTTGTAGTAGTTTCATTAATAATGATTTTATTTATGAAACCTCTAGCAAAAAGACTTTTTAAAACAAAAGATGTACCAATGAATAGTAAAACAGTAATTGAAAAAAATGGTATAGTAGTTCAAGAAATTGACAACTTAAATTCAAAAGGACAAGTAAAAGTAAACGGTGAATTGTGGTCTGCTATTTCAAAAGATGGCGAAAAAATAAGTAAAGGATCTACAGTAATTATAAAATCTATTGAAGGTGTAAAATTAATTGTAGAAAAAGTTTAGGAGGATTTATTATGGAAATTTTTTTAATAATTGTAGCAATTATTATATTTGTTATTGCTATTAGCTCAATAAAGGTTGTAAGACAATCTGAAGTAAGAATTATAGAGCGTTTTGGTAAGTATCATACAACAGCAGAAGCTGGTCTTAATTTCATACTACCTTTTGTGGATAAAGTTAGAGCTGTAGTAAGCTTAAAACAACAAACTATGGATGTTCCACCACAAGGTGTTATAACTAAAGACAATGTAACTATAACGATAGATACAGTCGTGTTTTATCAAATAATAGAACCTGTAAAAGCTGTATATGAAATTGAAAGTCTTCAAAAAGGTATTGCATACCTTGCTATAACAACAATACGTGATATTGTAGGTAAAATGGATCTTGATTCTACATTTAGTTCAAGAGATCAAATAAATACACAACTTCGTGAAGTATTAGATGAAGCTACAGACAAATGGGGATGTAAAATAGATAGAGTTGAAATAAAAGATATTAAACCACCTGTTGATATCAGAGACGCAATGGAAAAACAAATGAATGCAGAAAGAACTAAAAGAGCTGCTATACTTGAAGCTGAGGGTAAAAGGCAATCAGAAATTACCCTTGCCGAAGGTAAAAAACAAGCCACTATACTTGATGCTGAGGCAGAACGCGAATCAAGTATTAGACGTGCACAAGGTGTAAGAGAAGCAAAAATACTTGAAGCTGAAGGTAATGCAGAAGCAATAAAAAAAGTAGCAGAAGCAAAATCTCAAGAAATAAATCTAGTTTATGGTGCTATAATGAATGCAAAACCTGATTCTAATCTTATTGCTATCAAATCTTTAGAAGCAATGGAACGCGTTGCAGATGGAAAAGCAAATAAAGTATTTATTCCTTTTGACGCAACTAAAGCTATGGGATCACTTGGCGCTGCAGCAGAATTAATAAAGAAAGATTAATATATTAAAAAAGTAATAACGGAACAATTTGTAAGTTGTTCCGTTTTATTTTAATTTAATATTTTCTTCTCCAAACATTTTTACCAATTTATTTAATGTATAATTATTAGAATTTACCCATGAATCCCTAGATAGTAATTTTAATTTATTTGTTCCTTCATAATATATATATACTGGTACTTCTCCCTTAAATTCACCTTCTAAGTTTTGCATTGCTAAAATAACATTTCCCTCTAATTCAAATTTGTCTTTCGGTAATCTTATATAGAGTTTTTGTTCTTTTTTTAATTGTTTTAAATTAGATACTATTACCTTTGGTAATTCCTCATCTTTTTTTGAAATCTTTCCTTCAACTAATAAAATTTCTCCTACTTTTATTAACTCAAAATGTTTTGAAAATATATTTGGAAAAATTATTATTTCAATTGGGACTCCACTATCATCCTCTATTTGTGCAAACATCATTTCTTTACCACTTTTTGTAGAAAGAATTTTAGTCTTTGTAACTATACCGCAAACCTTTATTTCTTTTCCATCGTACATATCTTTATTTTCTTCATCTATAAAGTCAATTCCTTTTGCAACACCACTTATTTTATTTATAACGCTTATATAGTCATCAAGCGGTGTTCCAGATACATACATTCCAAGTACTTCTTTTTCCATATTTAATATTTCTTGCTTGGTTGGAGTCATATTGCTCTTTTTAATAACTATCTTATTATCTTCATGAGAACTTTCAGATAAATTAAGTGAGAAAATATCTAATTGATTTATATAATTGTTCTGCTTTACACTAAGTACACTATCCAGTATTGATTCAAAAGAGTTAAGCAGGTCAAATCTATTTAGATCAGATTCTAATCTATCGAAGCAACCTGCTTCTATTAAACTTTCAATACATTTTTTATTTATAGCTTCGCCTGCTGTTCTTTTTATAAAATCTACAAATGAAGTAAATTTTCCATTTAGCTTTCTTTCTTTTAGTACCTCTTCAATTGCATTTTTACCAACATTTTTTATTGTGACAAGTGCGAATCTAATCTTTCCATCTACTACAGAAAATTTTTCAAAACTTTCATTAATATCTGGTTTTAGTACTTCAATTCCAATTTTTTTACATTCTGAAATATATTTAGGAATTTTATTCTGGTCTCCTAGCATACTATTCATTGTAGCTGCAAAAAATTCTTGTGGATAATGTACTCTAAGATATGCTGTTTTGTATGCTACTACTGCATAACATGCAGCATGGGATTTATTAAAGGCATATTTTGCAAAATCGGATATTTCATCAAATATTTTTATAGCATCTTCTTTTTCAATAGCATTTTTACTACACCCAATTATAAAATTTTCTCTCTCGTTATTCAACACATCCGCCTTCTTTTTAGCCATTGCACGCCTTACAATATCTGCTCTTCCAAAAGAATAACCCGCTAAAGTTCTAAAAATCTGCATTACCTGTTCTTGATATACCATACATCCGTTAGTCACCTTTAAAATAGGTGCTAAAGCTGGATGTGTGTACTCTATTTTTCCACTCCTTTTATTTTTAACATACTTTTCTATTTGATCCATAGGTCCTGGTCTGTACAATGAAAGTACAACAATTATATCTTCTATATTATCTGGTTGAACCTCTCTTAAAACATTTCTTATTCCCTGACTTTCGAGTTGAAAAACTCCATCTGTTTTTCCACTGCAAAGTAGTTTATAAACTTCTTTGTCATCATACTTTTCATCATCAAAAATTTCTATGCCCCTAGTTCTCTTTATTAATTCTATAGCATCCTGTATGACAGTTAAAGTTCTTAGTCCCAAAAAGTCCATTTTTAAAAGTCCAAGTTCTTCTAGTAAATTCATAGTATATTGAGTTGATATACCTTCATCTGACATATAAAGTGGAACATAAGATGAAACTTCCTCTTTAGTTATAACAACACCTGCAGCATGTGTTGAAGCATGTCTTGGAAGTCCTTCAAGACGTTTTGATATATCTATTATTTTTCTTGCTGTTTCATTTTCTTGATATATTTTTAAAAGTTCAGAAGATTCCTCAAGTGCCCTATCTAAAGTCATTTTAATTTCTTGTGGGATAAGCTTTGCTATAGCATCTGTTTCTTGATATGATACTCCAAGAGCCCTTCCAGTATCACGCACAACAGCACGAGCTGCAAGTGTACCAAAAGTTATAATTTGTGCCACATGTTCCCTTCCATATTTTTTAGCTACATATTCTATTACTTCTCCTCTTCTTTCATAGCAAAAGTCTATATCAAAATCTGGCATACTTACCCTTTCAGGATTTAAAAATCTCTCAAATATTAGATTAAATCTAAGTGGATCTATCGCTGTTATCCCAATTAAATATGCACATATTGATCCGGCTCCACTTCCCCTACCAGGTCCTACTGCAATATTTACACTTTTAGCGTAATTTACGAAGTCTTGTACTATCAAAAAGTAATCAATATATCCCATTTTATCAATTACTTCTATTTCATAGTTCATCCTTTTTTCAGCTTCTTTTTTGAATTCACTATCCTTATATTTTTCATCAATTCCTTTTTTACACATTCTAATAAAATATTCTCTATGTGATATATTCTCATCTATTTTAAATTCTGGTAATATTGTTTTTCCAAATTGCAAAGTAACATTACATTTTTCAGCAATTTTTACAGTGTTTTCTATAGCTTCATTAAGATAAGAAAAATTTTCTTGCATTTGTTCTTTGGTCTTTAAATAAAATTCGTTTGTTTTAAATGAAAGTCTATTCTCATCTTGCATAGTTTTTCTAGTGCCTATACAAAGCAATACTTCATGTGTATAATAATCTTCTTCATTCAAATAATGGCAATCATTTGTTGCTACAAGTGGAATATCAAGTTCTTTTGAGATTTGAATTAATTTTTGATTAACAAGTGTTTGTTCTCTCAATTTATTAGATTGAACTTCTAAATAAAAATCATCTTCTCCAAAAATATTTTTAAATTCTATTGCACTTTCTTTTGCACCTTCATAATTATTATTTAGTATTTTTCTTGGAATTTCACCCATAATGCAAGCCGAAAGACATATTAGTCCTTCATGGTACTTTTTCAAAAGTTCTTTATCTATTCTTGGTTTATAATAAAAACCCTCTGTATAAGATATAGATGACAGTTTAACTAAATTTTTATATCCAATATTATTTTTGGCAAGTAATATTAGATGGTTAGGCTCGTTATCAATTTTTGCCTCTTTATCAGTGTGAGATCTTTTAGCAACATATGCCTCCATTCCTATAATAGGCTTTATGCCCTTACTCATACATTCTTTATAAAAATTAATAGCTCCAAACATATTGCCATGGTCCGTTATAGCAACAGCACTCATGCCATTTTCTTTTACTTTTTTTACTAATTCATTAATTCTTATAGCTCCATCAAGCAGACTATATTCAGTATGAACATGCAAATGTACAAAATCCAAAAATCTCACCTCGTTTCCTACATTATATCAAACAGAAGTTTTAAAATCAAGAAAAAAAGGCAGATATCAATCTGCCTCTAAAAAAATTACTTTTTTAATAAATCCATCATATTTTTCTTGTACGCCTCTACTCCTGGTTGGTTAAATGGATTAACGCCTAAAATATATCCACTCATAGCACACGCTTTTTCAAAAAAGTATATTAATTCACCTATATTGTATTCTGTTAAATCTTGTATATTTATAACTGTCACTGGCACTTTTCCACTAACATGGGCCTTAACAGTTCCTAAAAATGCTTGTTTATTAATATAGTCTATTTCTTTGCCCGCTAAATAGTTTAAGTTATCTTCATTTTTTTCTGTTTCCGGCAATTTTATAAAACTTCTATCAAGTTCTATGTTTATCATAGTTTCAAAAATATTTCTTTTTCCCTCTTGTATTAATTGTCCCATAGAATGAAGGTCTGTAGTAAATGTAGTACCTGCTGGAAAAATTCCTTTTTCATCCTTTCCTTCAGACTCACCAAACAATTGCTTAAACCATTCTATAAAATAAGAAAATGAAGGTTCAAAGCTAGATAAAATTTCAATATCCTTGCCTTTTTGATTTAATATGTTTCTATAAGCTACATACTTGTAACAATCATTAGTTTCCAAATTTTTTTCATTGTATAAATGAGAAGCAAATAATGCTCCATCCAATATTTCCTGCAAGTCAATTCCTGCTACGGCCATTGGTAGAAGTCCTACAGGAGTTAATACTGAATACCTACCACCAACATTTTTAGGAATTATAAATGTTTCATATCCTTTTTCATCAGATATTTGTTTTAATATTCCATTTTTTTCATCAGTAGTTACATATATTCTATCCGAAGCACCTGTAATACCATATTTTTCTTCCATTAGCATTTTAAAAATTCTGAATGTAACAGCAGGTTCTAACGTTGTTCCCGATTTTGATATAACATTTATTGCGATATCTTTATCTTGGACATATTCAACAAGATCTCTTAAATACTTTCCACTAAGACTATTTCCTGCAAAAATTATTTCTGGAAATTTTCTTTCACTCCTAGATATCATATTTGAAAAAGAATTTGTAAATAAATCTATAATTGCTTTAGCGCCTAAATATGAACCACCTATGCCAATTACTATAAAAACGTCCGCCTGCTTTTTTATTTTTTCTGCTGCATTTATTATTTTCTGTACTTCTTCTTCTGAAGTGTCATATGGTAAATCCATCCATCCTAGCATTTCACTTCCTCTACCATTTTTATTTAAAAGCATATCATGACATTCATATATCTTATTTTCCATACTAAAAAGTTCTTCTTTCGATACAAATGGCTCGACGCCACTAAAGTCTAATCTTATTCCTTGCATTCTCATATCACCCCTTTATTTTTTTATATTAACATACGTATTTACTAGTCAACCTCTTAACTATAGCTCTTGCTTCTTCTTTATTTTTTTCGTACTCTTCAGCCGTACTAACAACGTATTTTGAAAGTGCAAGTTCCATAGCATGTGCAAGTTCCACCATATCCTCTTGCTTTAAACCTTTAGTTGTACAAGCAGCTGTTCCTACTCTTATACCACTTGTAATAGATGGTTTTTGCATATCATTCGGAATTGCATTTTTATTTGCAGTAATATTTACTTCTTCAAGTAATGATTCTGCCTCTTTTCCAGTCATATTTTTACTAGTAAGATCTATTAGCATTAAATGGTTGTCTGTTCCACCAGATACGAGTTTAAATCCACGTTTTACCAATTCTTCTGCAAGGATTTTGCAATTTAGTACAACCTGATCTATATACTCAGTAAATGCTGGCTCAAGAGCCTCCTTAAAGCAAACTGCCTTTGCAGCTATAACATGTTCTAGTGGTCCCCCTTGTATTCCTGGGAAAATAGTTTTATCTATTGCTTTTGCATATTCTTCCTTACATAGAATTAATCCACCTCTTGGTCCACGAAGTGTTTTATGAGTAGTTGACGTTACAAAATCTGCATAAGGAACTGGTGACATATGGTTATTAGTACATACTAGACCTGCAATATGAGCCATGTCAACCATTAGATAAGCACCCACTTTATCTGCTATTTCTCTAAACTTTTTAAAATCAATTTTTCTTGGATATGCACTTGCTCCTGCAACAATCATCTTTGGCTTAAATTCAAGTGCCTTTTTCTCAACATCATCATAATCTATATAACCATCTGAATTTATTCCATATGATACAAAGTTAAATAGTTTTCCTGAAAAATTCACTTTACTTCCATGAGTTAAATGTCCCCCATTTGAAAGATCCATACCCATTACAGTGTCTCCCGGAGTAAGTACAGACATATATACAGCCATATTTGCTTGTGATCCACTATGTGGTTGTACATTTGCATGTTCTGCCCCAAATAGTTTTTTTGCTCTTTCAATTGCAATATTTTCAATGGTATCAACATTTACACAGCCACCATAATATCTTTTTCCTGGGTAACCTTCAGCATACTTATTAGTAAGTTCTGACCCCATAGCTTCAAGTACAGCTTTTGATACAAAATTTTCTGACGCAATAAGTTCTATATTCTCACTTTGTCTTTTTATTTCCTTGTGTAAAGCCTCATAAATTTCATTGTCTTCTTTTAAATTATTCATTATTAACCCCTCCTACAACTTTTATTAACTTACCTCTTAATTCTTCATAATCACCGTAAATCTTTTCATTTACATATTTTTTCCAATTTTCATAATCATCCTTTATCAAGTATTCTCTAATCTTAGTTGCAGAAATTTCTAGCGCACCTCTATCTACTAATACTTCTGTTATATTCTTTACTATTGATTTTGGAAAACATTTAAATATATTTTTATCTTTACCATAAATAATACATTTTGGACTTTCATTAAGTTTTTTTGTTGCTTGAAAAATCACATATTTTCCCCAATCTTTGGTAAGGTCATTTTCATTTGTAAGATCTGATATAGGTGACAGTATTATTCTTCCCTCTGATATTTCACGCGAATATATTTTGCTTATTATTTTAATTCTATACTCTGCATCATAAGGATTTCTAAACGTTCCAACTTTATCTGCGGACCCCACAAATATCAAAAGTGTGTCACAAAGACTAAGTCCTATTTCAATTAACTTTTCATGTCCTTTATGAATGTGCTGAAATCTACCAACTAAAACACCGGTAGAAAATATTTTCATTTATATCACCTACTTTTTTGATTAATTTTTATAAAATATATTTACATTTATATTTTTATTTGGTATAATAAATATGTGATGTACCATTAGCTCAGTTGGTAGAGCAGTTGACTCTTAATCAATTGGTCCAGGGTTCGAGTCCCTGATGGTGCACCATTTTTTTATCTATTTTTCCTAGCTTTTTTATTAGCTATTTTTTTCATTTCCTCAAATCTTTTTATTTTCATAGTAGTTGTCTTAATAAAATCTTCATCCTTAATTTCTAATCTTTTTACAGCTTTATATGACACTAAAGTTTTATTTATATTTTTTATTTCCTTCCATATCATATCATATATTTGTAAATCAGTTGGTCTATTATTACCATAAGTTTCCTTTATATAATCTTCATCAAGCGTTACTCTAGCAGATACTATTACTTCTAGTTTTTTGCCTTCATATTCTTCTGGATAAACCATTGATTCCTTTACAAGAGGAATTTTATTTATTAAATTTTCTATTTCCTCAGGAAATATTTTCTTACCATTTGATGTTACTATTATATTTTTACATCTACCAGTAACTACTAAATTTCCTCTAAGATCAAAATAGCCAACGTCACCTGTATAAAACCATCCATTTCTAATAGCCTTCTTAGTAGCAGCCTCATCCTTATAATATCCAAGCATTATGCTATCACCTTTTGCTATTATTTCGCCTATATTAGAATTTTCATCAACATTTTCAGATAAATCTATTCTTACCTCAACACCATAAACAGCCTTTCCAACTGTTCCAGATGCTCCACCTTCTAGAGATGTTCCAGCAAGAAGTGGTGAACACTCTGTAAGTCCATACCCTTGCAAGAATCTAAATCCATACCCTTCCATCTTATTTATTAATTCCTTGTCAAGAGGTGCTGCTCCACAAAAAATATACTTTAAATTTCCACCAAAAGTTTCATGTATTTTGGCAAATATTTTTTTTCTAAAATCTATTCCTATTTTACTTAATCCATTTGCCACTTTTCCAATAGTTCTTATTAGAAGTTCTTTTTTAGTTTCCTTTATACTCTTATCAATTTTTTCACTAATCTTTTCTATTAGTGCCGGTACAGCAAGTATAAAATCTGGTTTTATTTCTTTAATATCTTTAGTTATATACTTAATTCCCTCACATACGCCAATAGTTCCACCAACGGATGTCATAAATAAATATCCAAGTGTAAATTCATAGGTATGGTGAAGTGGTAAAACGGAAAGACATGTGTAATTTCCAAATGTCGGAACCACATTATAACATGCATATATATTTGTAACTAAGTTTTTGTGAGATAACATTACTCCCTTAGGTTCTGATGTTGTTCCGGAAGTAAAAAGAAGTGAACACATTTTTTCTCTATCTATTTCAATTTCAGAATAAAAATTATCTCCTTTATTTATTATATTCTTTCCCTTCTTTACTATATCATCATATGAGTAACTATCCTTGTCAGATTTTTCTTTATTCATATCTATATATACAAAATCTTCTGGTAACTCTTTTTTTATATTATCTATAATCTCTTTTTTTCTAGAAGAATATACTATACATTTAGCATCGGATCTTTTTATTAAATTTAATATTTCATTATCTGGCAACTCTTTATCGAGTGGAACTATAACGCCAACGCCACACACAACTGCCATATATGTTTCGTACCACCTATATGAACTTTCACCAATAACAGCAATTTTCTGATCTTTTAAATTTAATTTTTTTATCATATATGTTCCAAGAGCATTTACATCGTTCTTTACTTTAGAATAAGAAACCTTAAAAAATTCTCTTGTTTCTGGATTCTTTTCTATAAATGCTGCTTTATCTTTAAACTCATCACATTTTATATTTATTATATCTTTTAACGAATTCATTAACTTTACTTCACTCATTTTTTTGCCTCCAATATTCGCTATTAATTATATATTTTATTTTATTAAAAGTCAATGATTTGCATTTTTATAAAAAGTGTGATATAATAATATTATGTAAATAAAAACAATTAGTATTAACTATATACTAACATCTACAATTTAGAAAGGCTAAATTGGATATTTTTATATTTGGTTAATGCTCGGAAGGAAGAAAAAAATGACAAAGATTAAGAACTTTTTAAGCAGACACTCAACAGCATTAAATGTATTCGCATACGCACTTATTATCTACACTCTGGCGACTGCGGCAATTATGCTTTGCATCGACGGGCTGACGTATCTTGCAGATATCCCTGGTAACAGCGGTTATTGGAATATACTAGACTTCAAAAGAGCATTAAGAGCTCTTCCTGTAGTAGGATTTATTCCGAGTCAGTTGATTTGGATAAGAATAACCATTTACCTCATTGTGGGGGCAATTGGTATAGGACTGCTCTTATTGATAGATAACGTAAGAGCCGAAGAAAAAGAAGCACAGGAAAGGATTGATCTTCAGAACTACTTGAAGGCCATCGAGGAAGAAAAAAGACGTATGAAGGCAAAGAAGCTTTCTACGATGAGGACTCTTCGCAGTCTCTCAGCCTCTTCAAAAGAAAAAGAATGCCAAAAAGGAAAGAAAACTGCATGAATGAAAGAGTCGGTATAAAAATACCGGCTCTTTTCTTATTCATCACTCTTTTTTTCTTCTTTAATTTTTAATACTTCATCTGGCTTCTTAGTTGATTTTTTTATTATCTCACTAGTTTTATTAATTACATCTGGAACTAAATCGACCAATTTATCAAGTGGTCCCATTGCATCAAGTGTAAGCAATTTAATATTAGAATCTTTTATTACTAAAAATCCTACAGGAGAAATATTTACACCCGCACCACTTCCACCTCCAAATGGTAATTTAGAATTTTCAGAAAATTTATTTAATTTATTTGTATTGAATTCACTTCCTCCAGCCGCAAATCCGAAACATACTTTTGATATAGGAATTATTGATGTACCATCTGCTGATGATACCATATCTCCTATTATAGTATTAACGTCTATCATACTTTCAAGTGAAGTCATAGCTGTCATCATTAAATCTTCTATGGGATGAGTTTCTTTTTCCATCTAATTTTTCCACCTTTCTAAATCTTATAAATGCCTTTATAATTATATCTATAGTATTTGCTAGATTAAATTTCACTATACCATAAACTTCAAAATTATATATTACACTAGATATATATGTATCATACTTTATCTTGTTTAAATTAAACATTTTACTATTTTTAGAAAGTATAATATTAAATACAGAATTTAAAAGTGCCATAATATATGCATTTAAAATAACTTCTTGAAAATTATAGCCCAATTTTATACAGAGTTCTTCAAAATATATACTACTATTAAATCTCTTTAATTGTTTTTTAGACAGTAGAGCATTATTAATTTTTTTAATACCTATAAATTCCATAGCTAAACTATAACAGGTGTTTAAAATGTTTTTTAATACACTTTTTTTGTATAATAACTTCATATTTTTCTTAACTTCTAATTTTATTTTTGGCATGGGAATAAAATAAAATAAATAAATTCTTATATAATTATTCCTTACTTTTTTAGAAGTTATTTTATCAATTAAATTTCGCTTTGATTCATCTTCTGTTTTATATTCTAATTTTATCTTTATAGGAATTAAAATAGCAAATAATATAAACAAAATTATAGATAACACTGAAATTAAAATTGCTTTTAAAATCATACTTACCCCCATATTTATTTATATTATTTGCTATTTTTAAACTATTATAATATTATTCTATAATAAATCTTTTCAACTTGTTATTTTCAATTTTTCCAATTCCCTTGAATTTATTATTTACATATACTCTTACAATCGATTTTGTAGAAGATTCAACATCAAACATAATTCCATTTAAAAATTTCTTATATTCATCATCTTTAAAATTAATCCTTTTACTTTCAATAAAAAGTTCTTCTATGCTGATAATCCTATCTAACATTTCCTCATATTGTAATTTTAAAAAGTCATATAATTTAATTGAGTCATCTATTTTAAATTCACCTGTTTTTAGTCTTTCAAGCTCAACCATGACAGCGCCACAACCTATTTTTTTACCTATATCATTTATTAAACTTCTTATATACGTACCTTTTGTGCAAGACACTACCATTGAAACCTCATTTTTAGTAAGATCTACTTCTATATTTGATATATCAAATACTTCTATATCTCTTGGTTCTAGTTCTACACTCTTTCCCTCTCTTGCATAAGAATACAACTTTTTCCCATCAACTTTTATAGCGCTATACATTGGTGGAAGTTGTTTTTGTTTTCCTATAAAACGTTTTATTCTCTCTTTAATGTATATCTCATCTTTTGGAACAATTGAGGCAAATACAATTCTACCTGTAATATCGTAAGTATCGGTTTCTACACCAAGGAGCATTTTAGTTTTATATACTTTATTTTCTGCTGTTAGTGTATCAGAAAGTTTTGTTGCCTCTCCTATACATATTGGTAAAACACCTGTTGCAATTGGATCAAGAGTGCCTGTATGTCCAACTTTTACATTTGGAAAAATTTTCCTTATTACATCTACAACATCATGTGATGTGATTCCTTGAGGTTTATCTATATTTAAAACTCCATTTTTAACCTGCGAAATCATCATTTAGCTTCACCCCTATATAATCTAGCAATTTCTTTTTTTCTTCTTCATAAGTACTTCCATCAATATTCATAGTAAATCCAGCAGCTCTTTTGTGACCGCCACCGCCAAATTTTATTGCAACGTCAGCGATGTCTACTTTTCCACCAGATCTCATACTAACTTTAAGTTCCCCTGTACTCTTTTCTCTAACGTATATTGCGACTTCTGTACCAGAAACTGCTCTTAAATAGTTAGTCATTCCCTCTGCATCTTCATCGTCCACATCATAAGATGAAATTGTTTTATAATCTATAAAAGTATATCTAACCTTAGAATCATAATACTTTTCCATTCTCTCTATTGCACTTTTTATTAAATACAATTTTCCCTCAGACATAGTATCATTTATCATTTTACAAATATATGAGAAATCCGCCCCAGCTTCTATTAATTTTGCAGCTATCATATATGTTGATGGTTTAGTAGAAGAATAATTAAAACTTCCTGTATCAGTCATAATTCCCATATATAAAAAACTTGCTATATTCTCATCTATTTCTACATTTAGCTCATTTATAAAATTATATACAAGTTCACTTGCTGCTGGAAGTTTTTGGTCAACTACACTAACATCTACATAATCTTTATCTTTAACATGATGATCAATTAAGACTGTTCTATTGGCTTTTGAAAAACCTTCTTCTCCAATTGCAAGTCTTTCTTTTGAACTTGAATCAACACAAATAAGTAAATCATATTTTTCTTCTTCAACATGATCTTTGGCTTCATTTATAAAAGGCAAAAAGCTAAATGTTTTAGAATATTTTGTTAAAATAGGTTTTACATCTTTTCCTATCTTTTTTAAAGCAAGATAAACAGCAAAAGTAGAACCTATAGAATCACCATCAGGATTTATATGTCCTGAAACATAAATACTATTTGCATTTTTTACTTCCTCTATTATTTTCTCAAACATTTAGCATCTCCCCTTCTTAGTTGTTTTTCATTTCTCTTGTTTTCTCATCATTTTTGATTACTTCATCTATTATTTTATCCATTCTTGCACCATAATTCATAGAGTCATCAATTTTGAATGTTATATCAGGTATTAATCTTAATTTTACCTTTTTAGATAAAGAGTTCTTAATAAATCCTGTAGAAGATTTTAATCCTTCTAGCACTTTTTCAGGATTTTTTCCAAATACACTAACATATACAGTAGCATATTTTTGGTCAGGTGTAATCTTTACATCTGTAACTGATATAAGGCCTGATACTTCCTTATTTTTAACTTCATAATTTATAATATTACTTAGAGCAAGTTTTACATCTTGCTCTAATCTTTCTTTTCTTTGCATATTACTTTTCCTCTTCCATCTCGAAACATTCGAAGATATCGCCTTCTTTTATGTCACTAAATTTTTCAAGTTTAATACCACATTCATATCCTTCGGCAACCTCACGAACATCATCTTTTTCACGTTTTAGAGAATCAATTTTTATATCTAGTAATACAATAGAATCTCTTACAAGTCTTACAGATGCATTTCTTACTATTTTTCCAGATTTTACGTAACATCCTGCTACTATTCCTACATCTGTTAATTTAAATACTTTTCTTACCTCAGCCACACCAAGTTGTATCTCTTTATATTTTTTAGGTTTCAATCCATTTAATGCCTTTTGAACATCATCAATTGCATCGTATATTACACGATAAAGTCTCATATCAACTTTTTCTTTATCTGCTTGTTTTTGAGCTTCATGTTCTGGGCGCACATTAAATCCTATTATAATTGCATTAGATACTGATGCTAGTGTAACATCACTCTCTTTAATTCCACCAGTTGAAGCATGTAAAATTCTTACTCTTACCTCTTCTGTTGAAAGTTTCTCTAAAGATTCTTTTAAGGCTTCAACAGATCCTTGTACATCGGCTTTTATTATAATATTTAACTCCTTAATTTGACCTTCTTTTATTTTGCCAAATAGATCATCAAGAGTTACTTTTGAGCCTTGTTTTATAAGTTTTGCTCTTTGTTCAGCTTTCTTCTTTTGAACAAGTTGTTTTGCCATTTTTTCATCGTCAACTTCATAGAAAAGGTCACCTGTGTGAGGCATTTCTTGAAGTCCTAATATCTCTACAGGAGTTGAAGGACCCGCAGCTTTTACTTTTCTTCCTCTATCATCCTTCATAGCACGTACTTTTCCAATTACATCACCAACTACAATAGTATCGCCAACATTTAACTGACCCCTTTGTACTAACATAGAAACTAAAATACCAGATGATTTATCAAGTCTTGCTTCAAGTACTGTACCTTTAGATTGTTTATTAGGATTTGCTTTTAAATCTTTCATTTCTGCTACGAGTAATACCATTTCAAGTAATTGATCTATTCCTTGACCTGTTAGTGCTGATATAGGAACACAAATTGTATCCCCTCCCCATTCTTCAGCTACAAGGCCAACATTCATTAATTCTCTTTTAACTCTATCTACATCTGCAGTTGGTTTATCTATTTTATTTATAGCTACTATAATTGAAACACCAGCAGCTTTTGCGTGATCAATAGCTTCAATTGTTTGTGGTTTTATTCCATCATCAGCTGCAACAACTATTATTGCAATATCAGTAACTTGTGCTCCTCTTGCACGCATAGCAGTAAATGCTTCATGGCCAGGAGTATCTAAAAAGCATATCTCCCTATCTTTACATTTTACTTTATATGCACCTATATGTTGAGTAATTCCACCAGCTTCTTTTGAAACTACATTTTCACTTCTTATTTTATCTAGTAATGATGTTTTACCATGATCTACGTGTCCCATTACTACAACTATAGGAGGTCTTGGAACTAAATCTTTTTCATCATCTTCAGAATTATCAAATAAGATATCTTCTTCACTTACTTCTACTTGTTTTTCTGCAGTTATTCCAAATTCTTGTGATATCAAAAATGCTGTATCAAAGTCAATTTCTTGGTTTACTGTTGCCATGATTCCAAGTGAAAACAATTTCTTAATTATTTCAGAGGCTTGTTTTTTTATTGCTTCTGCAAAAAACTTAACTGTCATAACTTCTGGAAGTTTAACTTCTGTCATAGGAATTATTTTTGTTTGGTTTAATGTCTGTTTTTGATTTTTCTTCTTTTGAGAAGATGCACGTCTTCTTGAAAGATCTGTATCTCTTTCATATAAATCAAGCATTCCTGAATCTGAGTCTACTTCCATTCCTCTTAATTTTGAAGTAGCAACTCTTGAGTGTTGTTCTCTTAATTTATTTTTATCTAGTTTTTCTTTCTTATTTTCATTTCCTCTTGATTCGTATTTTTTCTTATCTATTTGATTAGAAGAATATTCTCTTTGTTCTTTAGTTTCTACTGGAGCTGCAGACGTTTGCTTCATAAACTTATTAACTTGATAAGATGTATTATCTCTATTTTCATAAGGTTTTCTTACTCCACCATTTTGTCTATTTTGATTATTAAATGGTCTATTATTATTTCCTCTATCTTCCCTATTAAAAGGTTTAGAGTAATTTGTATTTCTATTTGAAGAAGTGTTTCTTCTTTGTTCGTAATTTTTATTAGAATTTTGGGTACGGAAAGAATCACTTGCAACATTTTTATTTGCAACCGTATTCGTATTAGAATTTACATTATTTCTCTCATTTTTTTCTTGAGAAGTATTTGGTTTTATTACTTCTTTTGGCTTTTCAGGCTCTACTGGTTTGCCGTTTCTTGTTATTACTACAGGAGGTCTATTATTTCCAAACCTAGATCTATTGTTATAATTTGTTTTTTTAGGTGCAACAACACCAAGACCTTGTTTATCATAACATGTACTATTTTTTTGAGTGTCAACAGTTTGATGCGTTTTTCTTACTTCTCCTGATATATTCGTAGTTATTTGTTCTACTTCACTTTTTTGTCCAGTAGTGTTTATAACCTTTACGTTTCTTCTTATTATATGCATTCCTGCTTTGTTGTTTTCATTTAATTCTTTACCCATATTCTACTTCCTTTTCTTATATCAAATAATTTATTTTTTTATCATTTAATATCATTTAAAGCTTTTTCTATGCTTTCCATATCTATATTGCTTTTTATATTTATTTTTTTCTTTTGATTTAATTTTATGAATTTATTTATACAATTTTCATTGTTACAAAAATAAATTGCTCTTGAATTTATCTTTTGATTTTTATCTATAATCGCTTTTCCCTCTATACTAACTATTCTAATTAAGTTTTTCTTTTCATCTCTTTTTTTACATACTACACAACTTCTTGTTGGCATAAGTCCACCTACTCAACAATTACATCTTTTATCATTGTTTCAGTTTTTATATCTATCTTCCATCCTGTAAGTATCGCTGCAAGTCTAACATTTTGACCGCCTGCTCCTATCGCATAAGAAAGGGCTTCATCTGGAACAACTACTGTAGCTGTTTTTTCTTCATCATTTATATCTATAGCAAGTATTGGAGCTGGTGATAAAGCATTTATAATAAAACTTGGAACATCCTCACTGTATGGAACTACATCAATTTTTTCTCCACCAAGTTCGTCTATAATTGGTTGAATTCTAATACCTTTCTTACCAACTAAACTTCCAACTGGATCTATATTTTCATCATTTGACCAAACGGCTACTTTTGTTCTACTACCTGCTTCACGTGCAACAGATTTAATTTCTACTATTCCATCTATAATTTCTGGTATTTCAAGTTCAAATAACTTTTTAACAAAATTTGGTGACTTTCTTGATAAAACTATTTGTGGTCCAAATTTTCCTGATTCTGTAACACTTTCAACATAAGCTTTTATTCTTTGATGAGTTTGTAATTGTTCTCCTTTTACTTGTTCTTTCGTTGGAATTAAAGCTTCAACTCTTCCAAGATCAACTATAGTTCCAAATTTATCTGTTCTTTGTACAACACCTATAACTATTTGTCCTTCTTTATCTGCATATTGTGTGTAAACTAAATTTCTTTCAGCCTCACGTAATCTTTGAACTATTATTTGTTTTCCAGCAACTGCAGCAATTCTACCAAAATTTTTAGGTGTCACTTCTATATTTACAGTGTCTCCTATTTTTGCTCTTTTAGAAATTTTCTTTGCTTCTTCTAAGTCAATTTCAACATTAGGATCCTCAACATTTTTTACTACTTGCTTTACAGCACATACTTTAATTGAATTCTCATCAATTTTAATTAATATGTCCTCATTTGTTTCGTAATTTTTTCTATATGCTGCCTCAAGTGCCATTTTCAAAGATTCTATTAAATATTCCTTAGTTATTCCTTTTTCTTCATAAATTTGATCAATAGCATTAAATAATTCTTTTGGACTTATTTTTTCACTTTTCATTTCCTTATTCCCCCTACTAAAACTTCTTAAGTTTGTTTATATTTACTCCATCATCATCTTTTAAAACTTTTGAAAAATCATATGTTGTGTGTGCTGATGCAATATCATCTATTTTTATTTTATATTCTTTTTCTAAATAATCAACAACTATACTTTTTTCTTCTTCATCAACATTTTTTAAAGTTGCTACTATTTCTTTTCCAAATTCTTGTTTTTTATACATTTTTAAATATATTTCTTTTCCAATATATTTTTTATAAAGACGTATATTTTTTAATTGTCTTTCTAGTCCTGGAGATGACACTTCTAATACATATTCGTCACTTATTTTCTTATCAACTATATCTTCTACTTCTTTACTAATTAATTCACAATCATCAACTGATACAACACCATTTTCTTTATCTAAAACTATTCTAAAAATATTTCCGTTTGCCTCTTTTACAAATTCAATATATTCTATGTCAAAGCCATTATTTTTAGCTATGTTTTCAATGCTATTTTCTAATTCTTCAGATATTTTTAAGCTCAAGTTCTAATACCCCCTATATACACAAGTGAGAGGATTTTCATACCCTCTCACCTTAAAACGTTATATTAATTATAACACTAAAACTGCTTACATGCAATACTTTTTTGTATTTTTTTGGAAAAAAGAAAAAAGACCTGGCATTTACCAAGTCTTTTAAAATTATGCTACTGCGGAAGTTCCTCTCTTTCCATGAGCTCATCCATTTCAAGCTGCTTTTCGTATAACTGGTCAAATGAAACTTCGTGTTCACTTCTCAAAGAAGCAATCTTCAAAAGATCCTCTTCCGAAAGCCGCTGCATTTTCTTAAACATCATACGTACCTCGGCGTTTGCAAGGGCCATAAAGCTCTCCAAAGCTTCTGACGAATATGATAATATCATATCCGCAATGTCGGCCTTACTTAAAGTTACTAATGTCTGTCTGCTAGCCATTGTTATTTTCTCCTTTTGAAAATTATTTTAAAGATATACTATATACCTATAAGAATATTATACCACCCAATTAGCATAATGTCAACTAAATCTTCTAAATAATAGTGTTTTGAAAGTTTATTAATCTTAGTATCAGATTTTGAATTGTTTTTGAAATTTCTTGATTTTCTTGTATTTTCTCATATATTCTATTTTTTACAACCTCAGTTCCATGAGATAAATGTTTTTTTATTTCTTCTTCAGTATCACTCTCATCAGTAGAAAAATATGACATAACCCTAAATAATAAATCCTCTTTTTTTATCTCCTTTCCCCTATTTTTTAACATTTTGTTTATTGAATTTAAAAATTTATTATATTCAATGATTATTTCTCCAATCTTTTTTAAAAACTCGTCACTTAATTTTTTTTCAACCTTATTTTTTATATTTTCTTTTTCCTTTTTTATGATGAAAGAATATGTATCTTTTTCCATTAATACTTCGGCATTTAAAAAATCTAAAATTTCAATTTCATTTTTTACTTTATTCATATATATCACCATACATATTATTAGTAATTTTATAAAAAATAAAAGACTATTAATGTAAGAAATTAAACATCTCTACACTAATAGTCCTAATTATTAGTCATTTCTTTTTCCAAATATGCTAAGAATCCTTAAGAAAATATTTATAAAATCAAGATATAATTCCATAGCTCCATATATATGAGCTTTTTCTTCAGGGATTATTCCATTTTCTATATTAAATTTTATCTTTTGAGCGTCATATGCAGTAATTGCAAAGAAGAATATTAAAACAATCCAGTCTATAACTAATGTTACCATATCATTTCCTAAAAATATATTTACTATACCTGCTACAACGCAAGCGATCAAACCTACTAAGGCAATAGTGCCAATTTTACTTAAGTCTACCTTAGTAAACATTCCGATAAGGCAAAGTACTAAATATATAAATGCACTTATAAAGAATATAGATATTACTGAACTTAATTCGTATGCTACCAATACACTAGATAAACTTATCCCATTAATTACGGCATAAATAAAATAAAGTACAGCTACTACAGCTGGTGGCAATTTTCTAAATAGTAGTGAAAATACTATTACAACTACTAGCTCTACTATTAACAATACCGGATAAATCTTAATTGCGCTTTCAATTGGTATACTACTAAGTTTTAAATATGTAAAAACGCTCATTATTGCGGTTGCAAGAAGTCCTAAAAACATCCAAAAAAAAGTTTTTGCATAAACATTTTTTACCTCTTTTATTGGACCTCCACTAACACTAAAGTTATCTTCCATAAAAATCCCTCCTATGTTTATTTTTTCTTTACAGAAAATCCAAATTTTCCAAGTTCATTTCCAAGTTCATAATATTTACCATGCATATAAGCTATAAGTCCACATTTTGACATATCAAATTTATTCGTATCATCAAAATATTTTTTATCTACATTAACGCATACCACTTCAGCCAAAAACATATCATGGCTTCCTAGTTCCTTTATTTCCTTAACCTTGCATTCAATATTTACTGGACTTTCCTCTACTATCTTTGCAAAATCATTTTTCCCTTTATTTAAGTGTAACCCTAAAGTTTTAATTTTATCTTCGTCTCTTCCACTTTTTACACCAGCATAGTCTGTTGCAAATGCAAGATCCTTAGTTGTTAAGTTTATACAAAATTCTCCAGTTTTCTTTATTATATCATAAGAAAATCTCTCTTTTCTAACTGAAATATAAGTCATAGCAGGGTCTGTACAAATAGTACCAGTCCATGCCACAGTAAATATATTATCCTTTTTTCCATCACCACATGAAACTAACACTGCCGGTACAGGATACACTAAAGTGCCAGGTTTCCAAACTTCTTTTTCCAATATATCATCTCCTTTTTAAATTATACTTATTTTTTTGATGTTATATTCCTTTTAATGTTTCTAAAAAACTTTCTAACACCTTTTATCTTAGGAAATACTTTTGAATATGCAAAGTATACTTTTTTATCATATACCTTATCAATTTCTCCAATTAATACAGTAACACCTTCTTTTTTGCAAAATCCTGACTTAAATCTAAAAAGACCATTGTTACTATCTAGATTTAAGACCCCTCCAAAATCATAATTTGTGCATTTTGTTTCAAGAGCCCATTTTATCATTTCCCATTGCATAGCATAATTTGGCATAAGGTTTCTTTTTTCATTACTACTTGCGCCATATATATAAAAGGCTTTCCCTCCATAATTAATACATATAGCAGCAGACAAATTATCCCATTCATGACTTGCAACATATATCCTTAAATAGCCTTTATATGCATCTAACATATCTTTAAAGTAAGAATATGCTCTACATCCTATCTTATCACGTTTACACGTTATTTTATAAATATCATAAAACACCTTTAAGTCTTCTTCTAAAGTAGAATATCTAACCTTAACACCTTTTTTATTTGATAGTCTTATATTATATCTTGTCTTTTCAGAAAACCTCTTAAATAGACTTTCTTCATCTTCTCCATCAAGATTTAATATCATGTTATGTATCGGCTGTATCAATTCATCTACGCTAACTTCTTCTCCACTGACGCAAAATCCATGATTTTTATATAAATTTGCAATTTCTTCATTTTGTAAAACCTCTGGATCCATCTTTATTACAAATATATTATATTTTTTTCTAAGTTCCTCTGCCTCTTTTAGTAAATTTTCGACAAGTTCTATATTTGAAATATCACATACTGGACCTCTAGGACAATAAGCAAGATATGAATTTATTTTAGGAACCTTTTGAAGTAATATACTAAGTGAAGCTATAATGTTACCCTTTTCACTAATATATACAATTTCATTATTCCATTCTTTTTTTACTTTACTCCAATTTATATCTTGCATAAGGCTTGCACCTGGATAATTTCTTACGAAGTTATTGTACATTTCTAATTCTTTTTTATCTTCTTTGTTTAATATTGGCATTACTTTTCACTCTTTTCTACTTTTTGTCCCTCTTTAGTATCTTTTACTAAATATCCTAGATTTAAAATTTTTTTTCTTAGCTCATCAGATAAGGCAAAATTCTTTTCTTTTCTTGCTTCTTCTCTTTTTCTTAAAAGTTCTTGTACTGCGATTGGTATTTCTTTCTCTTCCATCTTTTTATTTAGTTCAAGAGAAAGTACTGTATCAAACTTCATTGCAAGTTCATATACATCATTTGATTTTTCTTCTTTTAACAAATCCCACAAAACTGAAATTGCTATCGGCATATTTAAATTATCATTTATTGCATCTAAAAATCTTTCTTCATATTTTTTTATTTTTTCTTCTGATAATTTAGTATTTACACCTTTATTTTTATTTACCTGTTCTCTTAATTTATTTAATGATACTTGTGATGATCTGATTGCTTCCCAAGTAAAATTTAATTTGTTAGTAAAATTAGAACTATATGTAAAATATCTAAACGCTAATGGCTCAATATTTTTTTCTTGCAATTGTGCTAAAGTATAAACATTTCCCAAACTCTTTGACATTTTTCCGCCGTCTACTAGCAAAAATTCTGTATGTAACCAATATCTTGCCAAAATTTTTCCTGTTGCTCCAACAGATTGAGCTATTTCATTTTCATGATGTATTTGAATATGGTCTACCCCACCTGTATGAATATCAAATTCCTCTCCAAGATATTTTCTAGACATTGCACTACACTCTATATGCCATCCTGGATAACATTTTCCAAATGAACTATCCCATTGCATAATATGTTCCTTTGGTGCCTTTATCCAAAGTGCAAAATCAAGTGGATTTTTCTTCTCACTATCTACTTCTATTCTAGCTCCTGCAAGAAGTCCATCAATATTGTTAGGCGAAAGATATCTACCATAGTTTTCTAATTTTGAAGTATCAAAATAAACTCCTTTTGAAGTTTCGTATGCATAGCCTCTATCTACAAGCTCTTTTACATACTCTTCCATTTCTTTAATGTGTTCAGTTGCCTTAACTACATGTTCTGGTAATTTAACATTTAGTGATTTTATATCATTCATAAATAATTTTGTGAATTTTTCAGCTATTTCATAAACGGACATATTCATAATTCTAGCTGATTTTTCCATTTTATCTTCACCAGAATCTGCATCTGAGGTCATATGCCCAACATCCGTTATATTCATAACTTGTTCTACCTTGTACCCATTATATTCTAAAACTTTTCTTAGAGTATCCATAAGAATATAAGCTCTCATGTTTCCTATATGAGCATAATTATATACTGTTGGTCCACAGCTATATATTTTTACAATTCCTTTTTGAATCGGAATAAATTCTTCTTTTTTTCTAGTTAAAGTATTATATAGTCTTATCACTTTACTTCCTCCTCTTTTTTCGTATATTATATAATATTCTATGTATATTTTCAATCTTATATCATTTTTTTAGACATATTTATTGTTTTTTAGGCTATTTTGTTTTATAATTTTTTTGGAGTTGATAATATGTTTTTAAGTAAAAAGTCAAGAAGAAATAAAGAGCTTGATGGCGTATTTAAAATGATAGAAGAAAAAGAAAATATTATAGAAACTGAAGAAGAAAAAAACGAACGAATAATTAAAGCCAAAGAAATGAGTAAAATAAGATTAATACTTATACTCATTGTAGTAGGTAGCATATTAATTGCATCATTATACTTAGTGTATACAATATATATGAAAACATCTGGTAAATATCTAAATTTAAAATCTAAAAACAGAAATGAATATATAATAAATAACGTAGATGAAACACTACTTACGAATTATATTGAAAAGGGAAAATATACAATGGTATCTTTTTGGGCTTCATGGTGTTCAAATTGCCAAAAAGAATCAGAAGCATTAAATAGTTTTATGATTGACAATAAAGATATAAACTTTGTCGTTGTATCTCATGATAATTCAGTTGATGAATTAAATTCATATTTACAATCTCATGAGAACTATAATTGGTTCATTATTTATGATAATAAAAAAACAATACGTGCAAGTATAGATAAAGACGCAAATACAATTCCAAGGACATACCTTTTAGATGGAAATGGTAATGTAGTTGATTTTATAAAAGGGATTGCTACAGAAGAAAAATTGGAAGAATTATATAAAAAGGCCAAGTGATTAATATTCACTTGACCTTTTTTCATTACTAGTTCAGACGCACCTTTACAAATTTAATTTTTTCCCATTTTCTTTTTTTCATATTTGGCCTTCGTGGTCATTCCACCACGAAGGGGTGCCTCTTTTTTATTCTTGTTTAAAATTGCCTTGACTCTTCTATATGATTTGTAGTCAATTTTCTTTAAGTTCTCTGTTAAATGTTTGTGCACAGTAGATTTAGATGCTCCAACATTTTTTGCTACTGACCGGACTGTCCCCCTAGTTTTTATCATTACCTCAGCCCAATAAATAGTACTTTCAGAAGTAATTATTTTTCCCATAGTAACCTTCCTTTCAATTAAAGAAATCTAAACTAATAATGTACTAACATTATATCATATTTGTCAAATTAACATTCTATTTTTTCTTATTCTTTTTTATAATAATAGATAATACGACAGCAGCAAGTATAATGGCTACTAAAATAATTATTCCTACCCATCCAAATATTGATACTATTTTACTGCCAAGTGACATGATAATTCCAGCAAATATAACACCAAGTGTTACAGCAAATATACTAGTTTTAAAATCAAGTTTTAAGAAACTTGCAGCAAGAGTTCCAGTCCATGCTCCAGTACCTGGAAGCGGAATTCCTACAAAGATGAGTAGGGCCCAAAAGATACCAGTATTTCCTGCTGTTTTTCTTAATTTTTCTCCACCCTTTTCACCTTTTTCTAAACACCAAGTAAAAAATTTCCCAATTATTTTTTTATCTTTTCCCCATTCCAATACCTTTCTTGCAAAAAGATATATAATAGGAACTGGAAGTATATTCCCAATTATTGCTATTATGTAGTACCAAAATATATTAAGACCCATACCCTCTGCTATAGGAATTGCTCCTCTTAATTCTATTATTGGCAACATACTAACTAAAAAAACTATAAGATACTTTTTTATCATAAAACCTCCTAATTAAATTTATACAAATTAACAATAAATATTCTAGCATATTTAATAAAATTTAACAAGTAAAAAGCATTAATAAAAAAATTAACGCAAAAAAAGCAGTAGAAAATCTACTGCTTTATCTGGCTCCTCTTGTTGGACTCGAACCAACGACCTATCGGTTAACAGCCGAGCGCTCTACCGACTGAGCTAAAGAGGATTATACAAAAAAATTGGCAACTCCATATTTTCCCGGAGACGTTAGTCCCAAGTATCTTCTGCATCATAGGGCTTAACTGCTGTGTTCGGTATGGGAACAGGTGTACCCCCTATATCATCGTCACCAATATTGTAAAGTATATTACACATTTCTCAATTTGTCAATATATAACACACTCAAAAATATATAATGTAAATATTTATCTTTATTAGTCAGCACGAAAATTCTGTGCTTCCGCTTGTTTCTTGGTCAAGCCCTCGACCTATTAGTAATGGTCAGCTTAATGCATTACTGCACTTACACTCCCATCCTATCAACCAAGTAGTCTTCTTGGGGTCTTACTAACTTATCGTTATGAGATATCTTATCTTAGGGTGGGCTTCACGCTTATATGCTTTCAGCGTTTATCCCTTCGGAACTTGGCTACCCAGCTATGCATCTGGTGATACAACTGGTGCACCATCGGTTCCTTCACCCCGGTCCTCTCGTACTAGGGGCAAATCCCTTCAAATATCTTACGCCTGTGATAGATAAGGACCGAACTGTCTCACGACGTTCTGAACCCAGCTCGCGTACCGCTTTA
>OLPF01000376.1_pt1 | contig 49383 bp, 53 predicted proteins | sample 1673121 | NCBI WGS metagenome assembly OLPF01 (sample SAMEA3136756, study PRJEB25190) | human gut metagenome
GATAAATATCCCCGTCGGGGGTGACGGCCACGTACTCGTTGCCCGCGCCGCAGCCGGTAAGGCGCTTGCGCAGGCAGGGGCCGCCCGCCAGGTCAATCATGAAGTGGAAGAAGTTGAACCACTTGCCGTTGGCCCGGCGATCCAGGTAGATCTGCGCCAGACGGTCATACTCGGCCATGATCTGGGGCAGGTCCTCCTCCTTGAGCGCGTACTCGCAGCTTGGGTCGGTGACCACAGGCTCCACGGAAATCTGCTCGAAGCCCTGGTCGGCCAGGAATAGCACATCGTTGCCGAAGTCCTTGTTGTAGCCGGTGAAAGTGCCGCGGACGTAGTACTGCTTCTGTCCCCGCTTTTCCGCGAAGCGCTTGGCCTTTTCGGCAATGAGCTCATAGCTGCCCTTGCCGTTGACCGTGGGGCGCATGCGGTCGTGCACTTCCGGCCGGCCGTCCATGGAGATCACCACGTTGTCCATTTCCTTGTTCAGGAAATCCATGATCTCGTCGGTCATGGCCACACAGTTGGTGGTGGTGGTAAACTTGAAGTGCTTGTTCTTTTCCTTCTCAATGCTGCGGCCGTATTCCACCAGGCGCTTGATGACAGGGAAGTTCATCAGCGGTTCTCCGCCGAAGAAGTCCACCTCCAGGTTCACCCGCTTTCCGCTCTTCTCCACCAGCCAGTCCAGCGCAGCCTTGCCCACCTCGTAGGGCAGCAGCTTGCGCTCGCCCATGCAGAAATCGCCCGTGGCGGCAAAGCAATACTTGCAGCGCAGGTTGCAGTCGTGGGCCGCGTGGAGGCACATGGCCTTCACCACTCCCGGCTCCTGGAGCTCAATATCCCGATAGTCATCCGGAGCATTCAGGGCCCCCAACTCCTCCAGTTGGCGCAGCTCGGCCACCACCTCCTCCAGCTCCTCCCGGCTGTAACGGTCCGACAGGGTCTGGACGATTTCCTCCGGGGTATGGTCATTCCACAGGGACAGCACATCGTACGCCGTCTCGTCAATGGCATGCACCGCGCCGCTGCCCACATCCAGCATCATGGGTTGCCCCACGGCCTTAAACGTATGAATCAAAGCCTATTCCTCCGCTCGTGCTCACATGAAAAAAGGCAGGAGCTCGCCCCTGCCCTATGCAGATATACCAGGGTTGCTTACTTGCCGAAGGTACGGTTCAGCTTGCCCTCGTTGCCGGCCAGCACCGCGTTGTTCTCCTTGTTGGCGCAGGACTGGTTGGCCACGGTGCAGCTGGTCTTGCAGGCGCTCTGGCAGGAAGCCTGGCACTCGCCGCAGCCGCCGTGCACCAGGGACTGCTTCAGGCAAGGATTCTGAATGGTTTCAATATGCTTCATGAGAACATTCCTCCGTTTATAATATGGGAATATGTGTATTATACAACGTTTCCCCCTATCTTGCAATCATTTCGCAGAAATATTCGACAGAATCATGCCTACAATGCCGCCTCCGGCAACGCCCATGGCCAGATCCGCCAGGTAGGAAGAAAACGCTGCCTGCTGTCCAGAAAGAATCGCGTACAGCGCCACGCCCAGGCCCATGTAGCCCAGGCCCACCGCCGCCCCGCGCATCAGGCCCTTTTCTCCGCCCCGGCCCACGGCGCTCCACACGCCCAGGGCAATGGACAGCAGCTTCAGCACCTGATTGAACACGCGAATAGCCCCGTCAGAGGGCTTCACCCACTGCATGAGCAGGGAAAACAGCGCTACGCCCACCAGCGTGGTCAGGATGCTGACGCCCAAGCCCCGCAATAGGCGCCCCACGCCTTTCGTATTCCGATGGGTATGTTTCCGATGGGCCGCCGCCCGGGTCTGTGTCATAAGCTTCATCCTCCCGCCGTTGTTTGTTCAGCATGATGTATGCAAAAACGGTGGCTGGTATACCTGGCGCCAACTAAAAACGGGAAGCGGCGTTTGTGCCGCTTCCCGCAATGTTTGGCCTTGCTCAGGGCTGCTTGCCGATGTAGGCCAGGATGCCGCCGTCCACATACAGGATGTGGCCGTTGACAAAGTTGCTGGCGTCGCTGGCCAGGAACACCGCCGGCGCGCCCAGGTCCTCCGCCTCGCCCCAGCGGTTGGCAGGGGTCTTGGCGCGGATGAAGCTGTCAAAGGGATGCATGCTGCCATCGGGCTGCTTTTCGCGCAGGGGCGCGGTCTGAGGGGTCGCGATGTAGCCCGGTCCAATGCCGTTGCACTGGATGTTGTACTGGCCATACTCGGAGCAGATATTCCGGGTCAGCATCTTCAGACCGCCCTTGGCCGCCGCGTAGGCGGAAACGGTCTCACGGCCCAGCTCGCTCATCATGGAGCAGATGTTGATGATCTTGCCATGGCCCTTCTTGATCATGGAGGGGATGACGGCCTTGGACACGATGAAGGGGGCGTTCAGGTCCACGTCGATCACCTGGCGGAACTGCTCGGCGGTCATTTCCGTCATGGGGATGCGCTTGATGATGCCGGCGTTGTTCACCAGAATGTCGATGACGCCCACCTCGCGCTCCACCTGCGCGATAAAGGCATTCACCGCCTGCTCGTCGGTGACGTCACACACATAGCCGTGGGCCTTGATGCCCTTCTCCGCATAGGAAGCCAGGCCCTTGTCCACCAGCTCCTGCTTGATGTCGTTAAACACGATGGTGGCGCCCGCCTCGCTCATGGCGCAGGCGATGGCAAAGCCGATGCCATAGCTGGCGCCGGTGATCAGAGCTACCTTGCCCTTCAGGGAGAAAGAATCCATAACGTTCATGTGCAATACTCCTTTCTTACTGTGCGCGTTGGTTTACCGATTATTTGAGGTCCGTCATGGCGCAGCCGTCCATGTCGTCAAAGTCCTGATTCTCGCCGGCCATGCCCCAGATGAAGGTATACGCCTGGGTGCCGGACCCGCTGTGAATGCTCCAGGAGGGGGAGATCACCGCTTCCTCGTTGCGTACCACAATGTGGCGGGTCTCCGTGGGCTCGCCCATGTAGTGCATCACAAAGGCGTCCTCCGGCAGGTCAAAATACAGGTACACCTCCATGCGGCGGTCATGGGTATGGCAGGGCATGGTGTTCCACACGCTGCCGGGCCGCAGGGTGGTCATGCCCATGACCAGCTGGCAGCTCTCCACCTGGCCGGGCAGGATGTACTTGCAGATGTTGCGGTGGTTGCTCTGCTCCAGGCTGCCCAGCTCCACGTTCACGCAGTCCTCGGGGCGGATGTACACCGTGGGGTACGCCTTATGGGCCGGGGTGCTGTTGAAGTAGAACTTGGCCGGCTTGGCGCTGTCCACGCTCTCCATCACCACGTCCTTGCAGCCGCGGCCCACGTAGATGCCATCCCGGTGCCGCAGGGTATACACCGTGCCATCCACGGTGACCTTGCCCTCGCCGCCGATATTGATGATGCCCATCTCCCGCCGTTGCAGGAAGTATTCCGCCCGCAGCTCTTCCCCTGCCGCCAGGGTCAGGGCCTTGTTGACAGGCATGGCCGCGCCGGTGATGATGCGGTCAATGTGGCTGTACACCATTTTGACCTCGTCGGGCCGGAACAGGTCCTGGATCAGGAATTCCTCCCGTAGCCGGGCGGTATCATAGGTCTTTACGTCCCGGGGAGAGGACGCCGTACGAAGCTCCATGGAAAAACCCTCCTTTGCGTTCTGAAAGCGCTTACAGTTTTGGGTATACAGAAAAATGTAGCACGTACATTTTTTCTTACTTTGTATTGTAAACTATTTTTTGCCGTTTGAAAAGAGGCAAAAGCGACAAAAAGCGATTGTCAAAAAAGTAATTTGTCCGGAGAATAAAAAAGCGGAGAAGCCATCCCCTGGGGGATGCTCAGCGTGTCGAAAAAGTGGCAGATGCCACTTTTTCGAGGAAGCAAATTCGGTCAACCAGAGGTCGCCCGAATTTGTAAGGAATTGATTTTGCAAGCAAAATCAACGACCCGCGAAGCCGGCAAAGCCGGCTTACACGAAGAAAAGTCAGAGGGGCTGCGGCCCCTCCGACACCTCCTGAAGGTTTTTTGACAGTCTGAGCCATCCCCTGGGGGATGCTTCTCCTGCTGTGTTACCTCAGAACAGATCCGCGGCCTTTTCGATGGCTTCCTGCTGCGCCTGGAGCAGGGCCTCGAAGCGGGTGCGGTATTCCGCAGCGGCAGCCTTGAGTTCCGTCACCTGGCGGGTCAGGCTATCACGGTCATTTTGCAGGTTTTTCAGCTGGCTGTCCGCCTGGGCCTGGGCCTTGGCAATGATCTCCTCGGCCTGCTTTTCGGCGGCGGCAATGGTCTCCGCCTTCACCTTCTGGGCCATTTCGAGGATCTCCTGGAGCGCGCCGGTGGCGTCGGGCGTCACGGCGGGAGCGGGGGCAGGCGCGGGCGCGGGGCGCTTGGCCTGGGCGCTCATGAGCTGCTGTTGCAGAGCCTGGATCTGATCCTGCTGGGCGGCCATCTCGTCGCAGATAGCGTCCAGGAATTCATCCACCTCCTGCTGGTCGTAGCCCCGGGGCTTGATTTTGAATTCCTTGCTCTCGATCATTTCGATGGTGATTTGCATGATGTGCTGCTCCTTTCCGTATTGCGCCGCAGGCGTATACCGGGTTTATTTTTTACTGAAAACTTCCAAAACAATGGGAATGCGGTCCTTCCTGGTTGGCGCGCCGGCCTCCTGCAGCCTGACGCGCCCAAATCCCCGCACCGAAAGCAGGTCGCCTGCCCTCAGGGGGTAATCCGTCCGCTCCGTGGCGCGGTGATTCACCTGCACCAGCCCTTGACGAATCCATTCCACGGCCTTGTTACGTGAGGTGCGCAGGCCGCTGGAAAGCACGCTGTCCAGCCGCAGGGAAGCCACGGTATCCCGCAGTTCCATGCCCTTGGGCGGGGTCAGGGCAGGCGGTTGCGACAGGGGGCATACCGTTACCGTAGTTCCCCCCACCCGGGTCAGCTCCACAGGCAGGCGCTGGGCCATCTCCGGCATGGCCCGCACAAAGGCCTGGCCGGCCGCTATGACCAGATCGCCCAGCATCTCCCGGTCCATGCCCAGGGACATCAAGCTCCCCAGCAGCGCCCGGTGGTCTACCGTGCCAAAGCGCGGGTTCCAGTCCACCTGCAACCATTTGCCGGTGAACACAGGCTCCTCTCCCTGGGGATAGAAGCAGCACTGGACGCGCTCCGCCCCCTCCCAGCCGCCGTCAAAGGCAGCCTCCACGCCGTTCTCCGCAGCGCAGCGCAGGGCAAGGTCCCTCTCCTCCGCCGCGAGGAAACGGCTGCACAAGGGCTGCCAGCGCTCTCCCGCCCGTCGTGCCAGCTCCCCCAGGCGGATACGCAAGACCTGCGTTTCGTCCCCCTTCACAGAATCACCCGCAGCGTGCTGAGCAAATACCGCACCAGCTCCACCAGCAGCCAGGCCACCAGCGGGGACCAGTCGAAGATTTGCCACCGGGGCGGCAGCTTTTCCACCAGAATCCTGCGAATGGGGTTGAGCACCGGCTCGACAATTTTCCGCAGCAGCTCCGTCCAGCGGTTTGCCGTGGGCCGCAACCAGCTCATGGCCACATAGATCAGCAGTGCCACATCAAAAAGCCACAGGGCCAGGTACAGTATACGAAACACCAGGTCGATCATTGGCATACTCCTTTTTTACTGCGCGTAGGAGGCGGCGTTTCCAAAGCCGCCGTATGCGCCAAAGCTGTTGCCTTGGCGGCTGCCGCTTCTGTTGTAGGCCGTATCATAGCTCGCGCCTTGGTCGTATCCGCCGTAGCCGGAAGCCATGCGCCCCTGGTCATAGCCTGCGGCGTCATAGCCCTCGCCGACGTTCTGGGCGCCAAAGCGGTCATCCTGTTCCTCGCTGTAGCGGCCGGTGCGGCGGCGGGCGCCCTCCTCGTTACGGCGGTCGCTCATGCGGCGGATGAACACATCCGCCAGCACCTGCACCGTGGGCGGGGAGATCAAGTATGCGCGCTTGATATTGGTAATCTTCGTGATGGAGCAGCCCAGGGTATAGGCCGCGCCGGAGAGCATGTCAATGCAGCGGATAACCTCCGCCTCGTTGGCAATGCTTTCCGTGTTCACGATGACGGACTCGCCATTTTTCATGAATTCAATAATCCGGTAGCAGGCCTGGAAGGAAACCAGCTGCGTAATGCGCTCCACATGGACGTAAGCGCGGTTGCCATCCACGTAGTGGCCGGGCATAAAGCTGATGTTATCCGGCACCTGCTGCTGGGGCGCGGGCTGCTGCCAGCCCTCCTGCTGTCCCCAGCCCTGCTGGTAATTGTTCTGGAACTGCTGGGTATATCCCTGCTGGGCGGGCGGCGTTTGGAACTGCTGGGTATACCCCTGCTGCACGGGAGGCGTCTGGAACTGCTGGGTATAGCCGGTGGACGCCGGCGCGGAAGCAAACTGCTGGGTATAGCCCTGCTGCGCGGGCGGCGTTTGGAACTGCTGGGTGTAGCCCTGCTGCACGGGGGGCGTCTGGAACTGCTGGGTATAGCCCTGCTGCATGGCCGCGCCGTTCACGGAACCGGTATAGCCGGCCTGCGCCTCCGGGTATGCGCCCTGGCTCATGGTATGCTGCGCAGCCTCTTCCTTCAGGGCCGCCATTTTCTGGGTGCGCTCCTGCCGCGCGGCAACCCCGGGGTAATATCCGCTGGCACCGCCGTTGCCCAGGTCGGAATAGGGCTTATCCTTGGGCGAAAAAATTTCCGCGCCCTTTTCCTTGACCCAGTCCATGGCCCGATTGGTCAAATCCTTCCAAGACATCTGATTTCCTCCCATGCTTCCTTGGTCTCAGCCCCGGGGGCCAAGCAGCGCGGAACCGATCCGCACCAGGGTCGCGCCATGAGCAGCCGCCAGGTCGTAATCCCCGGACATGCCCATGGACAGCTCCCGCATTTCAACGCCGTCGATCCCCTCGTCGCGCACCCGTTCAAACAGGCAACGCATGTCGGCAAACAAGCCGGACAGCCGCTCCCGATCCTCCAGGTTAGGCATCACAGCCATCAGGCCCTCCACATGAAGGCCCGGCAGCTGCCGCACCTGGCGCAAAAAGGGGAGCACCTCCTCCGGAGGCATGCCGCCCTTTTGGGGCTCACCCACGGGGCTGACCTGCACCAGCACGGGCATGACCCGGCCGTGCTTCTGCGCCTGCCGGTCAATTTCCATGGCCAAGGACAGCCTGTCCAGCGAATGAATCAAACATACATCCTCTATTATATATTTAACCTTGTTCGATTGCAACTGTCCAATGAGATGAATTTGGAAAAAGTCCTTCAGAAAAGGGAGTTTTTCTCGAATTTCCTGCACCCGGTTCTCGCCAATCTCCCGTATACCGGCATCCCGCAGGGGAAGAATTTCCTCCGGGGTGTGGGTTTTGGTTACCGCCAGCACCTTGGGCAGGGGATATTTCCCTTCGCAGGCTCGGGTCATCCGCTCCCGAATGGCCGCCAGCCTTGCCATCAGTTCCTCGGCCTGTTCCATATGCATACGCCCCTTTTCTCAGAAAAGACGAACCGTCTGGCCCTCATACAGCAGGCCCTGCTGCACGGCTTCCACATAAACATCGTCCCCATCCCGCAGGAGGATATTCACCGGAATGAAGCCCTGGGAATTGCCGTTGACCACAACCACGCCGTCCATGTTGCTCTGCTCAAAAATGGCCTTGGCCGGTACCTTCAGGGCGGTGATATACTCGCCCACCTCTGCGGTGCAGGTGCGCATATACAGCACGGGGTCCACCGGCGCGGACACCTGGAAGCGCACCAGCAGCTCTCCGCCGGAACGGGTGGAGGAAACAACGGTGGCCATGACGTGGGTATCTTCAAACTTTTCCAGCATCAGCTCGTAGCTCTGCCCGTCCACCGGCGTCCAGTTGGAATCCTTCACCAGCAGCAGCACGCCCCAGTTGCCATCCTGGATGGTACGGTAAATGGTGGTTTTGCCCTTCTGGGTGGTGCTCAGCTCCGGCTTTTGGCCGTTATACATTCTGCGCACTTCCGCGGGGGTGAAGCCCAGGTAGGTGTTCATGTTCAGCCCGTATTCATATCCGTCCGAATAAAAGCTGACGATGCTTTCCTGGGTCGCAATGTACATTTTGGTCCAGCTGGCAATGCGCTGTTCCTGCGCGCGCTCGTCGTCGTACAGGCGGCTCAGGCGCTGATCCGTACTGTACTTCTGCTGTAAAAATTGTTGCCGGGCGGTAATGGCCGTATCCAGGAGTCTTTCCTGGTTGAGCATATTGCCATTGGTGCCGGCAATCATCTGACGGATCTCCTTGGCCTTTTCGATAACCTCCGCGTCCAGCCGCTCCAGCTGGGGGTCCGGGGCGGAAGCCTCTGCCAGCAGGCTCTGCTGATATTCCTTGATCTGGTCCCGGTAGTCCTGCAGGGTCACGCTTTCCCGGCTGTTGTACCCCGAGGAGTATACCTCGCAGATGTTGTTACGGTTATAAACCACGCTGCCTTCCTCAGCCAGGTAATCCACGCTGATGACGCCTTCCGCATCATAGGGGACCTCATCCCGGACGATGACCGCATCCCCCTTGTAGCGTGCGCCCAGGGTGCCCGCCTCAATGGTCGCGTAGGGCGATGCCTCCGGCACAAAGGTGGTATATAGGTACCAGGCCACAAATCCCAGCGCCGCAGCAACCAGCAGCATCTGAAAAAAGCTCAGGCCCTTTTTCCCCTTTTCCGGGGGCTTGGGGGGCGTCATTTGATACATGCTTAACCTCCTTGCGCTTGGGTGTCAGGAACGTTCCTGCCGGTTCTCTTCGCTTTGGCGTAGCTGCGCCAGGATGCGCCGCTCCATGCGGCTCACCTGCATCTGGCTCACACCCAGATGCGCCGCGGTCTCCCGCTGTCCCATACGATGGATGTAGCGCAGCTCCAGCAGCCGCCGTTCCGTGGGCGTCACCTGGCTAAACACCCATTCCAGCCAGGCACGGTCCTCCACCCGTTCATAGCCTCGCTCCGTTTCGCCCAGGAAATCCCCCAGGGAAGCGCCGTCGGCCTCATCGCCCACCGCGCTGTCCATGGAAACCACCTCGGAGGCGGCCCGGGCATCCAGCATCGCCAGCAAATCATCGTCGCTCAGTTCCATGGCCCGGGCCAGCTCACGGATGGATGGCTCCCGCTGCAACCGCTGGATCAGCTCATCCCGGGTCTTTTGCAGGCGAAAGAGCAAGGTGCGGTTGTCCCGGCTCATGCGCAGCATGCTGCCCTTGTCCCGCAGGTAATTGCGTACCTCCCCGGCAATGGTAGGCATGGCAAAGGTGGAAAATTTCAGCCCGCGCTGGGGTTCAAAGCGTTCAATGGCCTTCATCAGCGCCATGGCCGCCACCTGCTCCAGGTCCTCCTGCTCCACGCCCCGGCCGGAGAACTTCCGGGCAATGGCCCGGCTCAGGGGCAGGTAACCCTCCACCAGCTTGGCCATCACGGCGGGAGAAGGCGCGGCAGCATAGTCGTTGAGAGGCGGCGTTAAATATGTCTCATTCATGGCCACCTCACGCGAGCGCCTTGGGCACCGCCAGTTCAACCCGCTCCACCAGCCCATCCGCGCGGGTTCTGAGCGTAACTTCCGGAATCAGTGTTTCCAGCACAGCCTTGGAGAGCTCCATCTCCTCCGCAGAGCTTCCGCTGCCCTGGCCGTCAAGCTCGGCCTGCAGGGTAACGCGCAGCTTGCCGCCTTCGCTCCATGCGTCCAGGCGCAGGCTGCAGGCAGGGGCACCCTGATGCATCAGGTAATCGCAGGCCTCGTCCGCCGCCTGGCGCAGGTCCTCCAGGGTGTCCATGTCCAGGTCGTTGACCAGCGCCAAGCCGCCCAGGGCGGTGCGAATCACCAGCACATACGCCTGCAACGCAGGCACGGTCAGAGTTACGTGCTCATTCATGCCGCAGGGCCTCCTTCTTTGCTGATGCATTATATTACCACATCCGCCACCATTTTTGCAAGCAGCAGGGCCAGCACCACCAGCATCATCCAGCGGATGAACCCCACGCCCTTTTTCAGCGTCATGGAGGCGCCCAGCAGGTTTCCCGCCACCGCGCACACCGCCGCGGGAATGCCCAGGCCAAAGATCACCTTGCCCGCCAGTACCAGGGGGATCAGCGCGGCCAGGTTGCTGGTCAGGTTCACCAGCTTGGCCGTACCGCTGGCCAGCACCGCCTCCAGCCCAAGGATCATGGTAAACAGAAGGATCAGGAACGTTCCCGTTCCCGGCCCCACCAGGCCATCATAAAAGCCCACCAGCAGCCCAATGCCAAAGGCGGCCGGCAAGCGCCACCGCCCAGGGGCCAGCACTTTACCCACCATGTCCTTCTTCCGGCGCAGCACCACCGCTGCCACCAGCGGGATGGCGGCGATCATCATCACGCGCACGGTTTGCTCCGGGATGGTTTGCAGCAGCACGGCGCCCAGCCAGCTGCCCGGGAACGCGCCCAGCGCCGCCAGCAGCGCCACCCGCACATCCACCCGGTGTCCCGCCAAAAAGCGTCCGGAGGCCGCCACGGTCCCTATGCAAGCGGAAAGTTTGTTGGTGCCTGCCGCCACCACCGGGGACAACCCCGCCAGATAATACGCCGGCAGGCTGATAAGCCCTCCGCCCCCGGCCACGCTATCCACAAAGCCCGCCAGGAAGCACAGCGGGCAGATAATCGCAAACATTTGCCAGGTCAGCGCCATAATGAACCGCGCCTTCTTTCGTAGTAAAATAAGGACTGCTACCACACAAAAACAGGGAAGTGCGAAAGCGTGCAGGCTTTCGCACTCCCGGCCGTTAGGTCTTTTTTTATTTTACAAATTCCCCATAAATGGCGCGGATGGTGCTCTCGAAGTCCTCATCGTCCACGCCCACAATGATGGACAGCTCGCTGGACCCCTGGTCGATCATGCGCACGTTGATCCCCGCCCTGGACATGGCGGAGAACAGCCGCGCGGCGGTACCACAGTTGTGCACCATGCCCCGGCCCACCGTGGCAATCAGGGACATGTTGTCATGGATGGTCAGCGCGTCCGGCTCCACCTGCTCCATGATGCGGTGGAGCACTTCCTCCCGGTGGGGCGCCAGGGCCTCGCCGGCTACCACCACGCTCATGGTGTCAATGCCCGTGGGCAGGTGTTCAAAGGAGATCCCCGCCTCTTCCAGCACGGAGAGCACCCTGCGGCCAAAGCCCAGTTCGCTGTTCATCATGGCCTTTTCCACAAAGATGACGCTGAAGCCCTTGCGGCCGGCGATGCCGGTGATGGTGGGGGTATCCGTCTCCTCGGGCATATCCAGGCTGATGATGGTGCCGGGATGCTCCGGGCAGTTGGTGTTACGGATGTTGGTGGGGATGCCTGCCCGATGCACGGGGAACATGGCGTCCTCGTGGAGCACGGAAGCGCCCATGTAGCTTAGCTCCCGCAGCTCCTTGTAGGTAATGGAACGGATCTCCCGGGGGTTCTCCACCACCCTGGGATCGGCGGTAAGGAAGCCGGACACATCGGTCCAGTTCTCGTACATATCCGCGCCTACGGCCCGGGCCACGATGGACCCGGTAACGTCACTGCCCCCGCGGCTGAAGGTATGCACCTGCCCATCGGGCATGCTGCCAAAAAAGCCGGGAATCACCGTGGGCTCCCCGTCCGCCAGGAGCGCGGACAGCGTCACCTGGGTGCGCTCGGCATCGAAGCGGCCGCTCTGGTCAAAGAAAATCCCCTCCGCCGGGTCCAGAAACCGCCACCCCAGGTAGTCCGCCAGCAAAAGGCCGCTGAGGTATTCCCCGCGGCTGGCGCACCAATCGGCGCTGGCGCCTGCGCCAATGCCCTCATTCACCGCGTCCAGGGCCGCGCCCAGGTCCAGCCCCAGGTGCAGCTCCTCGGCAATATCCATGTAGCGGGCGGCAATTTTGTCAAAGGTATCCTGGTAATCCGCCCCTTCCGCCGCCTGGTGGTGGCAGCGGTAGAGCAGGTCGGTGACCTTTTCGTCATCCTTAAAGCGGCGTCCGGGCGCAGAGGGCACCACATACCGCCGGGCCGGGTCCAGGGACAAAATGCGCCGGACCTTCGCAAACTGCTCCGCGTCCGCCAGGGAGCTACCGCCAAACTTGGTGACAATCTTCTTCACGGGAATTCCCTCCCACGTTTCTTCCATAATACAGGTAAGTGCAGTACATGATACAAGCCGTTGGGGCAAAAGTCAACTCGCCTCCCGGAAAAAGTCACAAGAAAAGCAATGATCCCCCGCTTTTTCCGCGCCTCATGCCTCCGGGGCAAACCGCGCCAGCTCCACCACGTCCTGGTAGGCGCCCGCACGGAAAATCTCCGCACGCAGCAAGCCCTCCCGGGTAAAGCCGTTTTTCTCATAGCAGCGGATGGCCGCAGCGTTAAAGGCAAAGACGCTCACCTTCAGCTTATGCAGGTTCATCTCGGAAAAGGCGAAGTCGCACAAAAGTCCCAGGGCTTCCGTGCCATACCCCCGCCCGCGATAGGGCGCGCCAATCATCATGCCAATCTCCCCCAGGCGGTTTTTCCAGTCCACCCGGGTCAGGCCGCAACGGCCCACCAGGTCCCCGCCGCCGTCCTCCACCGCAAACTGATACTCGCCGCGGGTATAGCTGCTCTGCTGGTCCAGCCAGCGGCGCTCGTCCTCATAGGAAGCGGGCAGAGGCATCCCCGCCAGCATGTCCCGCAGGGTGGCGTAGTCGTTCACAAAGGCGTGGTTGGCGTCCAGGTCACTTTGCTCAAAGGCGCGCAGGCGCACAAGCCGTCCTTCAATCATAGGGGCACCTCCTTGGTTTGTTCCGTTGGTGTTCATGACACAAGGGTTTAATGTATAGTATGGGCGCAGGCGCCGGGAGCTATGCGGCAGCTCACTCCAGGTGCTCGAACAGGTCGTTCTTTTCCACATCCGGGCCCACGGTGGAGGAGAACAAGCCAAACAGGCTGTTGTCATATATCCCCCCGTCCAGCACGGCCCATTGCTTCTGCTGCTGGCTGGTGTGGCAGGCATAAGCCCGGCGGGCCACTTCCTGGGCGGTCAGCCCGTCAAAGGCGGCCAGGGGCTGATGCCAGTCCATGGCCAGCTGGTTTTCCTCCCACAGGTGAATGTATACCTTGGGCACCTGCCACACGCCCAGGGTTTTCACCGTACCCACGCACTGGGTTTCGTCCGCGGCCAGCTTTGTGGCCTTGCGCGCGGCGTCGGACACCGCCTGGTGCGCTCCGTGGCCGTATTCCCCATGCTTGTCGTGGGCCACCACCACCTGCGGCCTGTACTGCCGGTACAGGTTGCACACATCCTGGTAAAGGGATTGCTTGTCCCAGTACTGATACATGTCCTTCAGGGTGGATGTCAGGTAATCCTGATACCCGGCAAAAACGGGATACGCCCGAACGCCGCAGGTCCACAGGCTGTCCAGCAGCTCCAGGCGGCGATGGTAGGCATTGTAGGCAAAGCATACCACCAGGCATTCCTTCTGCCGCTCCCCCGCGTAATAGGGCAGCAAGCCCCCAAACCACAGCACCTCGTCATCCGGGTGTGCGGAGAGGAGCATCAGGTCCACCTGCCCCGCCGGCTCCCGCCATACCTGCACATTCTCAGGCAAGGTTCCCTGGCTGTACACCGTCACCTCGCAGATCTCCAGCTTGGCCCAGGCGCTTTCCGCGTTCACCAGCCGGAACTCCGTAAGCCCCGGCAATGGCAGGTACAGCGCCGCGTAGGCGGTGTCGCTCTGGGCCACGGTAATCCATTCCCCGCCCTGCTTCATCTGAGCGGCCAGGGGTGCGGGATTCCGCCAGCGGACCAGTACGCCGCCCACCGCTTCCGGGGCGCTGACCATCAGGCAATGGGCGCCCTCCTGCCGGTGGCTGGTCCAGAAGGTGCGGTAGTTGCCATCCTCCAGATCCGTAATGCTTTCCCGGCCGTTGAACAGGCATTGCCCGGTGATGTCCCGTGCCAGGGCATCCGCCTCCGCACCGGCCGCGGACGCCGCTCCCAGGCAAAGGCACAGCACCAATGCCAGCATCCACAAAGGCTTCGTTGCCAACACTTCCTCACCCTTCGTCATCGTCGTGCATGGCCCGGCAGGCCACCGCCACCAGCACCTGTGCCGCCCCCATGGCCTGAAGCTCCCGGACGCAGTCCGCCGCGGTGGCTCCGGTGGTCAGCACGTCATCCACCAGCAAAACCCGAAGGCCCTCCGGCGAAGGCGCGTCCATGGCGGGGCAGAAGGCATCCCTGGCATGGCGGAGGCGCTCCGCCCGGGAAAGGGTATGCTGCGGGACGGCGTCCTCGTCCCGGCGCGCCAGCAAGCCGGCGCAGGGCAGCTCCAGCGCCCGAGCCAGCTGCTCGGCCAGGCAGCGTGCATGATCCATGCCCCGCTCACGCCTGCGCTTTTGCGGCATGGGCACCCAGGTGATCAGGTCGGCCTCCCAGCCCCGGGCGCGCACCGCCCAGGCCATGTGCCAGCCCAGCACCACCCCTGCCTCCTCCCATGCGCCGAATTTCAGCTCCCACACCAGCCGCTTGGCCGCATCCTCATAGGCAAAGGCGGCGCACAGCCCGTCCGCCGCCGTCATTCCGGGATGCTGGTGCGCCAGGGGCAGGGCGCAGGCCCTCAGGTTTGCCAGGCATTGCGGGCAAAGGCTCTGGGAGCGGGTAGCCACACCGCACAGGATGCAGAAACGTCCCAGGGGCCACAGCAGTTCCTTGAGCGAGTCTCCCAGGCGGCTTAGCCACCGGGCCCGGCATGGACCATGCATGGGCCCTCCTCCCTTCCCCGGGGCTTACGTCCCCGGCAGCAGCCCCGCCAGGGCGGTAAGCCGCTGGGCCAGGGTGGTATAGCGGCGCAGGATGTGGTCGTTTTCCACCATGGCGCGCACCACTTCCTCCCGGCCCACCAGCACCACCAGCCGCCGGGCACGGGTCAGCGCCGTGTAAAACAGATTGCGGGTAAGCAGCATGGGCGGACCGCCCACCACGGGCATCACCACCACCGGGAACTCGCTGCCCTGGCTCTTGTGCACGGAAAGGCAATAGGCCAGCTCCAGGTTCTCCAGCTGCGCGGAGGCGTATACCGCCTCCTTTTCCTCGTCGAAGCATACCGTCAGGCAGTGCTCCTCCACATCCACCGCGGTAATGAAACCCACGTCCCCGTTGAACACGCCTTCCCCATCCTCCCAGCCAGCGGGCGTTTTCCGCCGCCATTCCAGCTGGTAGTCGTTCTTCATCTGGATGACCTTGTCCCCCAGGCGAAAGATGTTCTCCCCCCAGGTGAGGGAAGGCTTGCCGGTTCCGGGCGGGTTGAGGGCCTCCTGCAGGGCACGGTTCAGGGCTGCCACCCCGCACTCGCCCTTTTTCGCGGGGGCCAGCACCTGGATGTTGTGCATGGCCAGGTTCCGCCGCTCCTTTTCCCCGTAGCCCAGATAGCCCGGCAGGCGGCGGGTGACCAGCGCCACAATGCTCTGGGCGGCTTGGGCAAAATGTTCCTGCCGCTCAAAGAAAAAGTCCGTCTGCTTCTCATTGAGCAGGGGCATCTGCCCCTGGTTCACCCGGTGCGCGTTGACCACGATGCGGCTTTCCCCCTCCTGGCGGAAAATGTCCGTAAGCCGCACAGAGGGAATCACCCCGCTTTGCAGGATGTCCCCCAGGACATTCCCCGCGCCCACCGAAGGCAGCTGGTCCGCGTCCCCCACCAGGATCAGCTTTGTCCCTGACTCCAGTGCCCGCAGCAGCCCCCGCATGAGCATCAGGTCCACCATGGAGCATTCATCCACAATCAGGCAATCCCCCTCAATGGGATTCTCCTGGTCTCGATGGAAGGCGTCCGTATCCCCGCCATATTCCAGCAGGCGGTGGATGGTTTTGGCTTCATAGCCCGTGGCCTCGGTCATGCGTTTGGCAGCGCGGCCTGTGGGGGCGCACAGCACCACCTCGCCCTCCTGGGCCAGCAGGCGGATCATGCAGTTAATCAGCGTGGTTTTACCAGTGCCCGGCCCGCCGGTAATCACCAGCACGCCCTGCTCCAGGGCCGCGGCAATGGCCTGACGCTGCTTGGCGCTGAAGCGGATGTTCCGCTCCCGCTCAAAGCGGTCGATCTCTCCTTCCACCCCCAGGCGCTGCTGAGGCGCCAGAGCGGCCATGAGCTCCATCAGCCGCTGGGCCACCTCCCGCTCCGCGGCGTCGTACTGGGGCAGGTATACCGTGGGCTCCTCCGGGGTGCCTCCGGCAATGAGCTCCCGGCGCAGCATCAGCACTTGCAGTTGCCGGGCAATCAGCGCCTCCTCCACGTGGAGCAGCTGCGCGCAGCGCTGGGTCAAATACGCCTGGGGCAGGTACACATGCCCTGCCGACGCGGCCGCATCCCGCAAAAGGTACTTCAGCGCGGCTTGCAGGCGGAATTCACTGTCCGGAGCGATGCCCAGGGCCGTGGCAATCCGGTCGGCGGTGAGAAAGCCCACGCCCTCCAGGTCCTCCACCAGGCGGTAAGGATTATTGCGGATGACGTCCGGCGCACGGTCCCCATACAGGCGGCTGATTTTCACGGAGAGCTTGGCGGGAATACCGTAGCTTTGCAGAAAAATCATGGCCTCCCGGGCTGTTTGCTGCTCCTGAAAGCTCTCGGCAATCTGCCGCCAGCGCTTGCGGCCCATGCCGGGAACCTCCTGGAGACGCTCGGGGTGCTCGCTGAGCACTTCCAGCGTCTCCATGCCGAAATGCTGCACAATCTGCCGGGCGGTGGACGGCCCTACCCCGTGAATCAGCCCGCTGCCCAGGTAACGCTCAATGCCCAGCAGGCTGGTGGGCTGATGGATCTGGCAGGCGGTCACCCTGAACTGCGGGCCATATTGGGGATGCTCCGTCCATTCTCCGGAAAAGGTGACCCGCTCCCCGCTGGTGAGCATGGGCAGGGAGCCCACGGCGGTGAATCCCCGGCGGTCGCCCTTGCACTGAACCACCGAGTAGCCGTTTTCCTCGTTTCGATAGATGGTTTCCCGTACGGTGGCCTCCACCTGTTCCATGCTGCTCACCTCCCGGCACAAAATCGCTTTATTATAGCACATGGAATATTTTCGGTAAAGCAAAGGACGGCCTTTTTCTCCGCAAAAGAGGCGCCGCGCGAAAGCGACGCCTGTATGCTTCCCCTGTCCATGTCCCTGAAAAGCAACTTTGCCTCTATCACCAGTTTCAGGCGGGCGTTTCTGCCTTGCGGCACATCCGGGCCGTAACCGCGGCCATGGCCAGCACGTCGCAGCCGGCGCTGGCGTACAGCGCCAGCAGCACCCCCTGCAACCCTTGGACCGGAATGGCCAGCAGGGAAACCGCCGCGGCCACCACCACCGCGCCGCCGTGAATGGCCGTCATGACCTTGAGCCGGCGGCCAATGGTCAGAGGCACTTCAAAGAAGTATATGAGGGAAATGCACAGCGTGGAGCCCAGCACGGGCAGCAGCAGAAAGGCATAGGGAAGGATCGCCTGCCCAAACAGCAGCGTCAGCCCCCAGCGCCCCAGCAGCGCCGCGCCCGCAAACATGCACGCGGCAAACCCCAGCACGCCGCCCAGCGCCAGCAGCAGCATCCGCCGGAAATCCCGCAGGTCCCCACGGGCAAAGCGGCTGCTCAACGGCGCCACCAGGGGCGTGTAGATAAAGCTGCATCCTGCCTGAATAATCACCGCCGGGGTGGATACGGAGCCAAAGTAGCCCAGCAGTTCACTGCCGTGGTACATTTCCAGAAAGTAGCGCGGCAGCGCAGCCAAAAGGGTAAGCAGGGCGGAATTGAGCATCAGCGGCCAGGCTTCCCGGAGCAGGGGCAAGCTCTCCCGAAAGCTCAGGTGCAGACGGAAACCGGTCAGCGCCTTGACCTTCCGGCCATCGTAGGCCAGCACCACGCCCAGGGTCATCACCGCCATGACCAGCAGCGTCAGGGTGAGGTTCCGGGTACAATAGAGCACCAGCGAGAAGCTCAGCAGCGTCGTCAGCCCGCGGAACAGAAACGATAATCCCACATAATCAAACCGGTACGCCTTTTGCTCCTCGCCGGCCAGCACGTCTACCAACGCCTCGCCAATACGGTAGAGCATGTAGAAAAGGATGCACAGCACCTGCTCGGCAGTGTACTGCCGGTTGCACAGCAGAAAGGCCGCGCAAAGGGCAAAGGAGCACAAGCACGTAAAAACCCGGGTGGAGATATACAGCCCGGGTCCGTATTTGCCCTGGCTGTCCGACACCTGGAAAATACGGATGCCGAAGGTCGCCAGGGTGAAAAATACATTGGTCAGGGAGATGGACAGGGTCAGGATGCCCGCCGCTTCAAAGGAGCAAAGAGGCACCACCACCACGGTGAGCAGCCACTGGCACAGCAGATAAAACAGCGACCCCATGGAGTTGAAAGCCATGTCCCGTCCCAGGGAAGATTGCCTTTTAGCCATGTTGCTTTTTCTTTCTGGCCTGTTCCCGGTAGCGCATAAAAGCGGGAATCAGCGCATTGATGATGCGCCAGCGCAGCAGAGGGAATGGCCGTGTCAAACGGTTGAACAGGTCAAAGCAGCGGAAATACGTCTGCCAGCCGCTTTCCATGGGCGCGCCGCGCCAAGGTGTTTTCGCCAGCGCCGCTTCATAGGCCGCCCGGTAGGGGTGGCGGTTGCCCTCCCGCCAGGGGCGTTCCTCGCCCAGGAAATGAATGATGGCAGGGGGAAAAGCCGCCTGCTGATAGGCCTGTTCCGTGGGGTAGAAAGGCGCGGGGGCGGACATGCGCTTCTGCGCCTTCCAGGGGTAATAAATCTGTACGGAGCCAAAGTTGTACCGGGGTGGCAGGGGGCAGATGTGCCCGGCCAGCGCCCCATTGAGCGCGTCCTGATCCGGGGCCAGGAGCGCTCCACCCTTTTCCCGGTAATAATCCAGGACGGTTTTTTCCGTGCCCTCTGCCCGCCAGCGGTCCAGGTCGATGAGCAGCACACCGGCGTTGAAATAGGGCTGCTCGGGGGCCAGGCCCAGTTCGCGCTTGCGGCTGTGGCGGGCCGTGGGCTCCTGCGCCATGGCCAGGGGGCATCCCTTCAGGTCAAACCGTTCCAGGGCGGACAGGTCCTCCAGGGGCAGGGTGTCGCAGTCCAGGTACAGCACGCGATGCACGTCCTCCGGCAGCACCCGCCCCACAAATAGCCGCGCCAGGGTGCTCAGGGCAAATCCCCGGGAGTTCACCGAGAAATCAAACCACTTCCGCAGGTCGCCCAGCTCCCACAGGCAGAGTTCCCGCCCATAGGGGGCCAGGGTATCCCGCAGCCGCTGCGCCCCTTGGCTGGATACCCCCATGGAAAGCAGGTGGAATCGCAGCTCCGCCTCCGGCGGCGTATGTTCGCACAGGGAAACCATGGACGCGGCGGCATGGCGCAGGTAATTCTCGTCCGAGGCATACAGAATGTTCACGATGCATCCTCCTCAAACTTCAGTACGGCGGGGGGATGGTTATGGCGTTCCTCCGGTGCGGGGAGGCGCATGTAGTCATGATAATATGCCTTCAGGTAGGCGTGGCTGTCTGCGGGAACGGGCAGTTCGCCGTCCATGAAGGGCAGCGAGGACGCCGGGAAAAACAGCGGCGCGGGCAGCAGCGTATCCTGGGGCCGCATGTCCGCCACATCCACCAATAGGCCGTTATCCCCGTAGCGGGTTGCCCAGCGCAGATAGCGGCGGTACATCCGCGTCCGCGTCTGACCGGTGAGGCGCAGCAGCCCGTGCCCCAGGAAGCAGGCCACGCGCATGGCTGCCGCCTGCAGGCCGGTAGCGCCCTCAGGAAGGCTGGGGTTACGGTACTGGGCCAGGGCGGTCAGCCGGGCATAGAGGAAGCAGCGGCGCTGCTGACGGCGCTGCTCCGCCTCCTCCTCCGGAGCAAAGTCCAAGGGATAGATGTCAATGTAAATGCCGGAATGATAGGCCCGCTCCTGATGGCTGGCCTCAATGAACGTGGTATTTTTCAGGCAGAGCTTGGCAAAGGTGAGGGTATATCCCGGCGTATATTCCGGGCAAAGCAGCTCCAGCTCCCCGGGCAGCTGATCCTTTAGGGACAGCAGCTTTTGATAATCCTGGCGCAGCAGCCCCACGTCCATATCGTCATCCCAGGGGATGAAACCACCGTGGCGCACCGCGCCCAGAACGGTACCGTACAGGGAGACAGCGGGAATGCCGTGCTCCTGGCAGAAGGAAAAAAAGGCCTTTGCAATGGCGAACTCCGTTCGCTGGAGCCGGGCCAGTATTTCAGGTGCGTAATCAGACATGGCGCAGAAATCCTTTCTCCATGGCTTTGGTGTCGTACGGGTTGGGGGACGTCGTGGCCATTATACCACAGGCATGGATTTGAAGCAAACGGCAGGAATGGCGCCGCCCTTGTCGTATTTTTCCTATGCAGAGACCGCGCACCCACAGCGGACGCGGTCAAGATAAAAAGGAGGTACCTGCCCTATGCGTATGCCGCAATGGTTTAGCCGGGCGATTGCCTATGAAATCTATCCACAGAGCTTTCTGGATACCAACGGGGACGGCATCGGGGATTTGCGTGGCGTAATGGACAAGCTGGATTACGTGCGCTCCCTGGGCTGCGATACCATCTGGCTGAATCCCTGCTTTGACTCCCCCATGCAGGATGCGGGCTATGACGTGCGGGATTACCGCAAGGTTGCGCCCCGCTATGGCACCAACGAGGACCTGGAGGAGCTGTTCCGCCAGGCGCACGCCCGGGGAATGCACATCCTGCTGGACCTGGTGCCTGGGCACACCAGTGACCAGCATCCCTGGTTCCGCCAAAGCCAGGAGGCGGAACGCAACGAGTACAGCGACCGCTATGTATGGACCGGCAATGCCTTTGACAAGCCACGGGAGTACAACTGGATCTGTGGCACCACCCAGCGCAACGGCTGCGCGCTGATCAATTTCTTTGACATGCAGCCGGCGCTGAACTACGGCTTTGGCCAGGTGTCCCAGCCCTGGCAGATGGACTGGCGGGACCCCCGGTGCCAGGCTACCATGGAGGAAATCATCGATGTGATGCGCTTCTGGCTGCGCAAGGGCTGCGATGGCTTCCGGGTAGACATGGCCGACAGCCTGGTCAAGGATGACCCCGGCAAGGAGGCTACCTCCGCCCTGTGGCGCAAGGCGCAGGCCATGCTCGCAAAGGAGTTTCCCCAGGCGGTGCTGGTGGCAGAGTGGAGCGACCCGGAGAAATCCCTGTGCAAGGCGCAGTTCCAGGGAGACTTCTACCTGAACCATGAAGGGCCCCGGGGCAGCGGCTACCGCACCCTCATGCGGGACGGCGCCCGGAGCTATTTCCATAAGGAAGCCCGGGGCGACCTGAACCGTTTCCTGAACGAATATGTGCATCGGTACCTGCTCAGCCGGGAGAGCGGATTCATCTGTCTGATCACCAGCAACCACGATACCCGCCGTCCGGCCCTGGAATTGGATGTTTCCGAGCTGAAAATGGCGTACAGCCTGCTGTTTACCCTGCCGGGCGTGCCCTTTGTGTACGCGGGGGACGAGATTGGCATGCGGCACCTGTTCCTTCCCAGCAAGGAGGGCGGCTATGACCGCACCGGCGACCGTACGCCCCTGCAGTGGGACCATACGCCCCAGTACGGTTTCTCCACCTGCCCCGATACCTACCTGCCCCAGGACATGGCTTCCGACGCCCCCACCGTGGCGGATCAGGAAGCGGAGGAAGGCTCCCTGCTGCGCTACGTCCGGGCGCTGCTGACCTTCCGGCGGAATACGCCGGAGCTGCAGGCGGATGCACCCTTTGAAGCCGTGTGGATGGGCCAGGACGGCTATCCCTTTGTATATCGCCGGGGCGGGCTGATGCTGGCGCTGAATGCCGCGGCGGATGCCCGGGAGATTCCCTTCCCGGTGGGCGACCCGCTGTTCCTGGCCGGAAAGGTTTCACCCACGGATGCGGGAGCGCGCCTGGACGGTCAGAGCTTTGTGATCTGGCGGGCTTAACAGGTAGCGTTTCTCACCTCTTTGCACACGCGGCCGCGAAATGCCGGAGAGTACTTGCCGGTAGTTCGCGGCCTTTTCCACGCCGGTGCGCAAGTTTTCCCGAGGTTCAAAAAAATATTTTTGTTTTTTTGAATGGATTGGAAAATGCCGGTCGTATTGGAAGTGAAAATCATCCACAACGCAAGGAGGAACGGAAACATGAAAAAGATCTTGACGGTTGCTTTGGCAGTGGTTATGCTAGGTGTTGGTGCTTCTGCGGCGCTGGCGGCAGGGCAGGGATGCGGACGGGGCTTGTCCGGTGTCCATCACAATGGCCTATGCAATCAGCTGCATGCGAATTGCGCTTACACGGACGCCAACGGCGACGGCGTGTGCGACAACTGCGGTACGGGCGCTCAAACGCAAAACGGCCATCATGACGGCCAGGGCTATCACGGAGGCCGTCACCAGTAAGAATGGGGTTTAAGGATGCGTAACGAGCAAGAGGTCAACAGGGCCATTGAGCAGTATGCCGATACGGTGCGGCGGCTGTGCATGGTGCACTTGAAAAACCATGCGGATACGGAGGACATTTTTCAAACGGTTTTTTTTGAAGTATGCACTCAGCCCTGTGGCCTTTGAAAGCCAAGAGCATGAAAAGGCCTGGCTGATCCGCGTTACCATCAATGCGTGCAAGGACCTGCTGAAGCGTTTTTTTCGCAGCCGAACCGTGTCCCTGGATAAGCTCCTGGATCAGCCGGCGGAGGTTCCCCCGGATTACCGGGAGGTGCTGGAGGCCGTGCTGGCGTTGCCGCTGAAATACAGGGACGCGGTCTACCTGCACGATTATGAAAACTATACCGCACCGGAAATCAGCCGCGTCATGGGCAAAAATGTCAATACGGTCTATACGCTCCTGACGCGCGCAAAACAGCTGCTCAGGGAAAAGCTGGGAGGTGAGTTGGATGCGTGACAGGCTCAAACAGGCCTTTGACGCGGTGCACGCGGAAGAGGCGCTGAAAGAAAGGACCAAGGCCTTTGTGGCGCAGCAAACCCGCGGCCATGCCCGGAGAAGGCCCGCCCTGCGCCCGAGCCTGGCAGCGGCCTTCGCATGCCTGTGCCTCCTGTTTACCGGCGGATACTGGCTGTACTTTACCCCCACAGCAACCATCAGCATCGACATTAACCCATCCATTGAGCTGGGCGTCAACCGGTTCAACCGGGTTGTGTCGGTTGAGGGGTACAATGCGGACGGTGTAAAGCTGGCCGGTGAGCTTTCCGTGCAGTATGCCGACTATATGGACGCGCTGGACCAGGTGCTGGCCAATGACACCGTGGCCGCGCTGCTGGATGCCGACGGCGTGCTGACCATCACCGTTGTTGGGCCCGAGGGCGAACAGACCACCAATATGCTGGCAGGTGTGGAAGCCTGCACCGCCAACAGGAAAAACGCCTACTGCTATGCCTGCTCCCCCGAGGAGGTGGATGAGGCCCATGCGGCGGGGCTCTCCCATGGCAAGTACAGGGCTTACCTGGAGCTGCAAGCCCTGGCGCCGGACATCACCATCGAAGAAGTGCAGGGCATGACCATGCGCGAAATTCAGGAGCTGGTGCAGCAGCTGACCGGCGAAGAACCGGCAACGCAGACGGAGCATGCGGACGAAACCTCCTCTGGCCATGGTCACGGTCAGGGCGGAGGACGCCACGGACAGTAGGGCATCGCAACAGGTCCGGGCGGAAAGTTTCACGGGACGGTTCGCGGTCAACGACCGCAGCCGCCCCTTTTTTCGCGTCCAGGGTCCAGAAAGCGGCGCTTTCCATGGCCAACGGAGAAAAAACTTGACGCAATCTCAAATCTATCGTATGCTGAAAATATCGATGGAAGTTCTGCGCCCTTCCTCGTGTAAATGAATCTGGAGGCACAACACATGCGCGCAAACGCTACCCGTCCGTTCAGCCGTGGGTTTCGGCGACGCCGCCTGCTGGGGATCTGGCTGGCGGTGTTTGCCGTATTTGCCCTGGCGGCAGGCGAGGTGCTGGTTTGGCCCCAGGCCAGCGGAGACAAAGTGGCGGTGAAGGGCGGTACCCAGGTGGATTACAGCCACGCCGAGGACGGCTATGTCATGATCTGCCAGGAAGCCGGAAGCAAGCGCTACAAGCTGCGCATGGAAAAGGACGGCGAAACCTACACCTATGACCTGAACAGCGATGGCGCCTGGGAAATTATTCCTCTCCAGCTGGGCACAGGCACCTATGCGGTGAAGGTATTCAAGCAAGCCAGCGGGAATAAGTATAGTTCAGTATCCAGCCAGAAAATTCAGGTGGATGGCTTCAGCCGGGAAAACGCCTGCTTTCTCTGCCCCAATCAGTATGTGTACTACACCCCCGAAAGCGCCGTGGTGGCCCTGTCCCAGCAGCTGTGCGCCAACCTCACGGAGGAACGGGAGAAGGTGCAGGCCGTCCGGGACTGGGTAAAGGCCAATATTCGCTATGACTATGTACAGGCACTCACGGTGCAAAGTGGTTACCTGCCCGACCTGGATCAGGTGCTGGAAAAAAAGATGGGCATCTGCTTTGACTACGCCAGCCTGACGGCCGCGCTGCTGCGGGTGCAGGGCATCGCGGTCAAGCTGGTCATCGGCTACGCGGACAATACCTATCACGCCTGGAACGAAGTGTACCTGAGCGGCCAGTGGGTACGCCTGGACATCACCGCGCAGGCCAGCAATATGAACGTGAAGAGCTATACCACCGAACGGTTCTATTGAAAGAAAAATGAGGTGAGCACCCCATGAAAAGCAAGCAGAAGCGCGCCTGGATGACGCCATCGGAGGTCAGCCTGTTCTGCCAGCAGGTGGAGCTGTTGCTCCAGTCCGGCATTCCCCTGTACGAGGGGATGCGTTCCCTGGCGGACAACTATCAATCCACCCCCTACCGGGAAGCCCTGACCGAACTGGCGCAAAAGGTGGACGAAACCGGCTCCCTCTACGAGGGCATGCGGGAATCTCCGCTGTTCCCGGCCTATGTCCGGGAAATGGTGCGCCTGGGAGAACGCCTGGGGGAACTGGAAAACGTCTGCCATGGCCTGGCCACCTACTACGAGCGGGAGGATAACATCCGCAAAGCCATACGCAACGCCGTGACCTACCCCTTGGTGCTCATCGCCATGATGGCCTGCGTCATTGCGGTGCTGATGACGCGGGTACTGCCCATTTTCCGGCAGGTGCTGGGAGAAATGGGCGAAGTGACGTGGGAAAGCGGCAGCCTGGCCAGCCTGGGCATGGGGCTGGGATACGGGGTGCTGGCTGTGCTGGGCGTGTTGATTTTGTGTCTGCTGGGGCTGCTGGTGTGGTACCGGGTACGCCGGGAGCAGGCGGAGGCCTTTGTGTACAGGGTATTCCCACCCCTACGCAGGCTGCGGGCCATGCTCACGGCGGCGCGCTTTGCCAATATTATGGAAATGATGCTCCGCAGCGGCTTTCCCCTGGCGGAGAGCATGGAGCTTTTGGATAGCGTATTCCCGGACGCGGAATCCCGCCGCAAGATAGAAACGTGCCGCAATGCGCTGGCCACGGGTACCCCCTTCCCCGAAGCGGTGGAACAGGCGGGAATTTTTGACCCCCTGTACAGCAAAATGGTACGTCTGGGCTTTGCCGCCGGCAAAACCGATGCGGTCATGGACAAGCTCAGCCAGGTGTACGAAACCGAGATGGATGACCGCATCGGGCATTTGGTCAGCCTGATTGAACCCACGCTGGTAACGGTGCTTTCCCTGATTATTGGCGCCATTCTGCTGGCGGTGATGCTTCCCCTGGCGAGCATACTGACCACCATTGCCTGACGGCATCACCTGGGCACACGCGAAAGGAGGAGCGGCATGCTGTATCGGATCAAGGCAGCATTGCGGGAGCGCAAGGGGTTGATCATCACCCTATGCATTTTTGCCCTGGCCCTGGGCTTGTTCCTGCGCGCCTTTGGCAGCGTGGAAGAGCAGCACCTCAGCGAGCAGCAGGAAGCCCTGCGCCAGGCGGTGCTGCGCGCGGCCGTGGCCTGCTACAGCGTGGAGGGCGTGTACCCCGCCGATGTGGCCTATTTGCAGGAGAACTATGGCCTGCGCTATGATACCGATACCTTCATTTTGCAATACGACGCTTTCGCGGAAAATATCCTGCCGGAGATCCGCGTGCTGATTCGGGGGGTGGAGTGATGGTGAGCAAACGCTGGACGCCCTGTAACCATGCCATGGGCGGGTTGTTCGTGTTCCTGTTGCTGGCCCTTTTCGCCCTGACCTGCCTGGTCACGGTGCTGCTGAGCGTCCAGGGGTACCTGGGTATCCAGGCGGACGTGGACCAGTGTGCCAGCCAGCGGGTGCTTGCGGGTTACCTGCGGGGCAAGGTGCGCTCCAGCGACCTGGTGGGCGGCGTGGCCCTGCGGCAGGAGGAGGGGCGCACGGTGCTGTGCCTTCGCCAGGGGGACTGGGAAACCCGGGTATATGCCGCCGGCGGCGCCCTGTGGGAGCAGCTGTGCGAGGTGGACGAACCCTTTGACCCCGAGCTGGGCGAACGCATTGCGGAGGTTACGGACATGCGCGGCACGCTGTCGGGCCATCGCCTGTGCCTGGAGATGACGCAGGCCAGCGGGGAGACGCTGACGCTGACGCTGGCACTGCGCAGCGGGGAGGTGAGCCCATGAAAACGCGGCGGGGCTACCAGGGCAATGTGCTGCTGGTGGAGATGATTGTGGTGCTGCTGTTCTTCTCCCTTTCGGCGGTGATCTCCATGGGCGTATTCGTAAAGGCGCGGCAGATGGTGGACCAGGCGGCGCTGCTCACCGCCGCCAACGGGCGCATGAGCGCCTGGGCGGAGGAATTGGCCCTCACGCCCGAGGTGGAGGAATACCTGGCTGCCCAGGGCTTCTCCCGGCAGGCAGATGGCTGGACCCTCTCCGGGGAAGAAGCGGTTTACACCGCGCAGGCCGCGGTGCAGCCCACCGGCGCTGGAACGCGCACCCGGGTCACACTGGAAGCCCGGGATGCCCACGGGAACACCCTGACGTCACTGACGGCCGGGGGATATTTTGGAGGGGAGGAGCGTCCATGAACAAAAGCGGAGGCGTTTACCGCATCGGCACCGGCGCCACTTCCCTGATGATGATTCTGGTCATCCTGTGCCTCACGGCGCTGAGCGTAATCAGCTATACTTCCGCCCGGTCGGAGCTGGCCGTGGCCCGGCGGACGGCGGAAGTCAACAGCCAGGTGTATGCGGCCATGGACCGGGGGTATGACCTGGTGGCTGCGCTGGACGCGGCCCTGTGGGACATCTACGGCCGCGGGGACGCTAAGGCCTACGCCCAGGCCTGCCAGGACGCGGCGCGCCAGGCGGGCTGGACCGTGGAGGACAGCGTATGCACGGTGGAAATTCCCGCCACGGAAAAGCTCTCCCTGCGGGTGCAGGCAACGCTCCTGCCCTTCACCGAGGAAGCGGCACGCCTGCAGCTTACGGGCTTTGCCACCGTATCCCAGAGCGAAGAAATGGAGGCATTCTTTTGATTGCGTTGGACCAGATCCTCAGCAAAATCATGCAGGAAAGCGGATCGGATATCTACATTCTTCCCGGCACGCCGGTAAAGGCGAAGGTCCGGGGACAGATGGAGCAGTTGGGGGAAGAACGGTGCTCCGTGCAGGACTGCGCGGACCTGCTCCAAGAAATCTATGCCCTGGCGGGAGGGCGTTCCATGAAGCGCCTGGAGGAGGTTGGCGACGATGACTTCTCCTTTTCCCTGGCAGCGGTGGGGCGGTTCCGTTGCAGCGCGTACCGGCAGCGGGGCTCCTATGGCGCGGTACTGCGCGCGGTGCCTTTCTCCATACCGGATGCGGAAAAACTGCATATCCCCAAGGCGGTCATGGATCTGTTTTCCCTCAAGCGCGGCATGGTGCTGGTCACGGGCCCGGCCGGCAGCGGCAAGTCCACGACCCTGGCCTGCCTGATTGACCGAATCAACCGGGAGCGCACGGGGCACATCATCACCATTGAAGATCCCATCGAATACCTCCACGGGCATAAGGGGTGCCTGGTTTCCCAGCGGGAAATCAACACGGATACCCTGTCCTTTGCCCATGCGCTCCGGGCCGCCCTGCGCCAGGCGCCCGACGTGATCCTCCTGGGAGAAATGCGCGACTTTGAAACCATCTCCACAGCCATGACCGCCTCGGAGACCGGGCACCTGCTGCTCAGCACCCTGCATACCGTGGGCGCTGCCAAGACCATCGACCGCATTGTGGACGTGTTCCCGGCCAACCAGCAGCAGCAGGTGCGGGTACAGCTGTCCATGGTGCTCCAGGCCGTGGTGTCCCAGCAGCTGATTCCCTGTGTAAAGGGCGGGCAGGTGGCTGCCTTTGAGGTGATGCGGGTGGATCCGGCTATTGCCAGCGTGATCCGGGAAGGCAAGGTGCACCAGCTGGACAACATGATTTACGCGGGCAGCGCCAGCGGCATGCAGACCATGGACGGGGATATTCTGCGCCTGTATAACGAAGGCCTGATTACCCGGGAAAACGCGCTGATGTATTCCGTGAACCCCGACGTGCTGTCCCGGAAGCTGCGCTAGGCAATGCTGTCTCCAGGGGCAGGTGACCTTGGGCCTGATGCTGGGCACCGGCGAGGGGATCTGTTGCCTACTGGTGAAAGCGAAGTGAGCGGTTTTTTCTGCGGTGATTCCATCAGGCAATTTGTTCAAAACCAGAAAGGTATTGAAACGCAAAGCCCGCGGTCCAACATAGACCGCGGGCTTAGATTATCTTTTTATTGATATTTCACCGCATTGTCGGAATACAGTACCCGCTGGGTTTCCGGGCCGGCTACACCATCCGAGTTCAGACCGTTGCGGGACTGGAACACCGCCACCGCCGAAACCGTCAGGTCGTCATATACCCCCGTGGCCGCGGTCACCATGTAGCCCAGCTTCATCAGCTGATCCTGCAGCTGTACCACCTGGTCCCCCTTGTCCCCGGCACGCAGGGTGGTAAACTCCGTGTTATCCGCCGTGGCGCTCACCGCGGAGCTGGAGTACACCGCCTGGAGCGTGCTGTTCCCGGCCACGCCGTCCACCTTCAGGTTATTATTGATCTGGAAGGCGCGCACCGCATCCTTAGTGGTGGCGCCGTAGATGCCGTCAATGGGGCCATCAAAATATCCCAGCTCATACAGTGCAGACTGGAGCGTTGTCACGGCAGACCCTTCGTCATATTCCCGCAGGGTGGAATACGTGTTGGCGGTGGCGTTGGTACCGAAAAGCTTGCTCTGGGTGGCCGGGCCAGCCTTGCCATCCACGGTAAGGTTATTGATCCGCTGGAAGTTCTCCACGGCGGCCACCGTACCGCTGCCATAGGTTCCGTCCACCGACCCACTGTAATAGCCCAGGGTTTTCAGCTGCTGTTGCAGTCTCTTCACCGCCTCGCCGGTATCGCCTTCCTTCAGGGTTGCGGAGGGCGTGGCCGTGACGTTGGAGGAGCCGCCGGAGCTCCCGCCGGATGAACTGCCGGAGGCCGAAATGGCATTGGCGCTGTACAGCGCGTTCAGCGTGGCCGTGCCCGCCTTGCCATCGGCATTCAAGCCATTCTTCTCCTGGAAGGAGATTACCGCCGACAGGGTGGAGGGGCCAAAGGAGCCATCCACGCTGCCGTTCAGATAGCCCAACTCCTTCAGGCGCTTTTGCAGCGCCCGAACCGCATCACCCTCGGAGCCGTTTTCCAGGGTCTCGCCGATGGAGGACACGGGCGAGGAGGACTTGGCCGCGGAGTTGGAGTACAGTGCCTTCAAGGTATCCGGTCCGGCCACACCGTCGTCCCACAGGCCGGAGGTCTTTTTCTGGAAGGCGATCACGGCTGCCTCGGTGGCGCCACCATAGGTGCCGTCGGCTTTGCCGTCCATCCACCCCAGCTCAATCAGGCGGTTTTGCAGCGTACGCACATTCTGTCCCGTGGAACCCGCGCGCAGATAAATGTCCTTGCTCAGGTCCGGGGTGGCGGTAGGCCGCGGCGTAGCCGTGGCGTTGGGACGCGGGGTAGCGGTCACCGTATTGGAACCGGAGGAACCCGACGAAGAATTGGCGGAGGACGCTGGCACGGCATTGTTGCTGTACAGCTTGGTAATGGTCTGCGTGCCGGCCACACCGTCCGCGTTCAGGCCATTGGCCTTCTGGAAGGCAATCACGGCCTGCTCCGTACCGTCGCCAAAGTCACCGTCCACAGAGCCGCTGTAATAGCCCAGTTCCTTCAGCCGCTGCTGCAGGGTACGCACCGCCGTACCGGTGGAGCCATTGCGCAGCGAGGAGGAGGTTGACGTGGGCGTCGCAGCAGGCTTGGGCGTATTGGTGGGCGCAGAGGTTATCACCACCACGGTGGCGTTGCTGGAGGGCGGCGTGGTGGCGCTGTTGTTCGTGGAGCCCCAGTTGGCATTCCAGTCCACCGTGGTGGTGGGCTGGGTGCCCGTGGTAACCCCCACGTTCACCCCCGCGGTGCTCTGCACATTCTGTCCCGGCGTGGGCGAAGGGGTGGTGGTGGCCGTGGGCGCCAGGGTCTGGAACGGCAGGTTATTGGAACCCACGGTCAGATCCTGGGTGTCGTCGGTGATTTGGTCCGGCGGTATATAGCAGCCGGTCATCCATAAGCATAGGCCAAGCAGAAGCGCCAGGGCCAATCCCTTTACGGCGCGTTTCGTCTTCATAACCAGAAATCCCTTCCCTTCCATAGCCAGTGGAGCATCCTTTGCCAAAATGACTCCGTATCTATTGTACATGCACCTGATGCATTGACGCAAGCACTATTTTTCACCCAAAATGGAAGTTTGTGACGCAGACGGACGTTTCTTTTCCGTCTGTACTATTCCAACGCGCAAGGGAGGCGGATTCTTCCCCGCACGAGGGTGACGGAACGAAAGATTTTTTTCTTGCATCCCGGCAAATACTCCTGAAAATGCACAAAGTTTTCCCGCTGCGGCAGGAAACTGCCTCTGCGCGGCGAATGGTTCATAGAACTCACAAACAGGGGTGAAGGATACATGGCTGAATGCAATCACGACTGCGCCTCCTGCCAGAGCAAGTGCAGCGAGGCGACCAGTTTGCTGGCCCCCCAGAACGCGGGGAGCAACGTCAAGCATGTCATTGGCGTGGTAAGCGGCAAAGGCGGCGTGGGAAAGAGCCTGGTCACCGGACTGATGGCCACATTGCTCAAGCGGCGTGGGTATGCCACCGCCGTGCTGGACGCGGACATCACCGGTCCGTCCATTCCGCGTATGTTCGGCGTTCATGAAAAGGCCATGGGCTGTGACGAGGGGATTCTCCCGGCGGAGAGCAAGACCGGCGTAAAGCTCATGTCCATCAATCTGCTGCTGGAGCATGACACCGACCCGGTGGTCTGGCGCGGCGCGCTCATCGCCGGTACGGTCAAGCAGTTCTGGACGGACGTGCTCTGGGGGGATGTGGACTTCATGTTTGTGGACATGCCTCCGGGAACCGGGGACGTGCCCCTGACGGTGTTCCAGTCCCTGCCGGTGGACGGCATCATCATTGTTGCCAGCCCCCAGGAGCTGGTGGGCATGATCGTGGAAAAGGCGGTCAACATGGCGAAGATGATGAACATTCCCGTGCTGGGCATTGTGGAAAACATGAGCTGGATCGCCTGCCCGGATTGCGGCAAGAAGATCTATCCCTTTGGCGAGGGCAAAACCCTGCAGGTGGCGCAGGCCCACAGCCTGCCGTTGCTGGCCCAGCTGCCCATCCAGCCCGAGCTGGCCTCCGCCTGCGACAAGGGCCTGGTGGAGCTGTTCAACGAAAACTGGCTGGACGGCGCGGCGGACGTGGTGGAGCATACGCCTGCCCGCAAGCTGTAAGCGCAGCCCAAGGCAATGAAAATCGGACGAATCCGCCGCTGATTTCGCGGTTGTTCGCCCGATTTTCTTGTTTTTCCATTTTTTGATTCCGGAGGAATGCATGCAAAAATACCTGGAACCGATTCTCACCGCCGCGGTTTTCTTTCCCCTGCTGGCCGCGCTGTTTACCCTGCCCTATATGATCTATTGCTACCGCAGGTATGGGGCGGTGCTGGTGATGCGCGTGGCGCTGATGTACGCCTTTTTGTATTACCTGATCTGCGTGTACTTCCTGGCGATACTGCCCTTTCCCCGGGAAGGCACGGTGGTCACCCAGCGGACCACCGTGAACCTGATTCCTTTCAATTATGTGCCGGAGGTGCTGGGCAGCGGCGTAACCTTTTCCTGGGACGATCCCAAGAGCTGGCTGGTGGCCATTTACTCCTCCGGGCTGTATGAACCCCTGTGCAATGTACTGATGTTCTTTCCCCTGGGGATTTTCCTGCGGTACTACTTCGGCTGCGGCAGGCTGAAAACCGTGGTGATCGCCTTCCTGGGGTCGCTTTTTCTGGAGCTGACCCAGCTCACCGGCACCTACGGGCTAGCCCCCTTTGTGTACCGCTGCTGTGACGTGAACGACCTGATCGGCAATACCCTGGGGGGCTGGCTGGGGTATGTTTTCACGCCGCTGTTCACCTGCTTCCTGCCCAGCAGGGAGCGGCTGAATCAGGTGAGCTACCAGCGGGGCAGCCGGGTGAGCTATGTGCGGCGGGGCTTTGCTTTCCTGGTGGACGCAGGGGTGGAGGTGGTGGTTGCTGCGCCCCTGTGGCTGATCCTGCCCCTGGGGCAGCGCTCCGGCACTGCGGCAGCGGCCCTGGGCGCGGCCATCCTCTGCCAGGGCATTCTCCCCGCCCTGTGGCACGGTCAAACCCTGGGCAAGGCCCTGGTGAAGATCCGCCTGACGGATGCGCACACTGGCGGCACGGCGAGCCCGGAACGTTACCTGCTGCGGGGAGTACTGCTCTGGGGCGTATTGCTGCAACCCCTGGCGCAGCCCGTTACCCTGCCGGTGCTGCTGCTGTGTGCGGCTTATAACGGTATCCGCAACCGCCCCCAGATGTTCTATGAAAAATGGCTGGGCCTGACCCAGGCAAGCACCGTGACATCCGCGCAAAAAAAGGCGGAGAAACCTCAGGACGCGCATTGACGTCCACCACAACATTGCGTACAATACCTCTGAAGCATGCCCCAGGCTGTCAAAGAAGTCTGGAAAGCGTCGGAGGGGCCGCAGCTCCTCTGGCGTTCAAGCGTGCAGGCCGGCTATGCCGGTTTCGCGGGGTGTTGACCTGGCTTGCCAAATCAATTCCTTGCAAGTTCGGGGAGACCTATGGTTGACTGGATTTGTTTCTTCAGGAAAGTGGTTCCACCACTTTTTCGGCACACTGCGGCATGCCCCACACCAAAGCGGAGGCGACGGCATCGTGACAAAGCGGGACTTAGGCGGACGTTTGGCGCTGCTCCTGGCCGCCATGATCTGGGGAAGCGCATTTTTTGTGATGAAAAATGCCGTGGACAGCATTCCCACCTGGATGCTCCTGGGCATCCGATTCACCATGGGCGCGGGCGTACTGGCGCTGATTTTCTGGAAGCGGCTGAAGCTTATTCGCACCTCCACCTGGGCCCGGGGCGCTGCGCTGGGCGTGCTGCTATGCGCTGCCTATGGGGTGCAAACCTTCGGGCTCATGGATACCACCCCGGGGAAAAACGCCTTTCTCACCACGGTCTATTGCATTCTGGTGCCTTTTCTCAACTGGGCGCTGCTGGGCAGGCGGCCCACGCTCTACAATGGGCTGGCGGCGGTGCTCTGCCTGGGCGGCATTGGGCTGGTGTCTCTCACAGAGGGCTTTACCGTGGGCCGTGGCGACCTGCTCACGCTGGTTAGCGGGGTGATTTATGCGGCGCACATAATTGCTTTGGCCCGCTTTAGCCAGGGAGAGGACACGGCGCTGCTAACCCTGATACAGTTTATGGCGGCGGCCCTTATGGCCTGGCTGCTCAGCCTGGCCACCGAAACGCCCCCGGATGCCCTGCCCGCCGGCGCGGTGGGCGAACTGATTTACCTGGGCGTGTTCTCCACAGCCCTTGCCCTGCTGATGCAAAGTGTGGGACAAAAAAGCACGCCGCCCGCTCCCGCGGCCATTTTGCTAAGCCTGGAGAGCGTGTTCGGCGTGCTGTTCTCGGTGTTGTTCTATGGGGAAGTGGTCACGCCCCGGCTGGCGGCGGGGTTTGCGTTGATTTTCCTGGCCGTGCTCATCAGTGAAACGCAGCTTTCGTTTCTCCGGCAGCTTTTTCCCCGGCGCGGGCGCTGGGCATCAGGCGCCTCCTGACGCAGGTCAGCTCTCCGCGTTTTCCAGCCACCGCTCCAGCTCCTCCACGGAGTCAAAGCCCTTACCCTGCCTTAGCTCCTCCTGGAGGCTTTCCGGCAGGGAGGACAGCGGCGTATCCAGGGAGCGCACCAGTGCCAGAGCGTCGCCGTAGCGGTTTTCAAAAATGCACAGCACCCCCGAGGCGTCCGGCATGAGCACCTGATGTTCCGGGCAGTATATCTCCACGGTTTGCTCCATGGCCAGCTCCGTAGCGCTGAAGGATGTGATCTGCCACAGATCATAGGCAGCTTCCGCTTCGGCCCTGCCCTTGCCCACCAGCTCCTCCGGCAGGGGCTGGCGGCGGGTCAGCTCATGGCCGCAAGGCGTGTAGATCAGGTGCTGCACCACTTGGCAGTCGGCTGCCAGGGTAACCCCCGCGGCGCTGTCCACCTGGGCGACGCTGGGCTCCGGCCCCGGGGCCGCGGCCTCGTCGGGGGCCAACCCCACTGCCAGCAGCACGGCCAGCGCTCCCAGGGTGCCAAGGCCCAGCAGCAGCTGCCGGCCATTGAGCATCATTTTGATGTTTTCGTTTTTCTTTTCCCCGTCTCTCATTCTTTTCTTCGCCCCCTGCTTTTACGTTTTGGCATAAGCAGTATGGGCCGGACACAGGCAAAATATACGGAGGAATGCATGATGCAACAGATACAAGCCGCTTTGTTCGATCTGGACGGAACGCTAACCAATACCCTGCAAGACATTGCCGACGCCATGAACCGCGCCCTGCTCCAGCACGGCCTGCCCACCTGGACCACCGAGGAATATAAATACCTGGTGGGCGATGGCGTGAAAATATTGTCCCAGCGCGCCGTGCGGGAACGGCAGGACCTGGCCGACGCGGTGCGCCAGACCTATCAGGACTGGTATGGCAGTCACAATCAGGTGACCACCCGTCCCTACGCGGGCATTCCCGAAATGCTGGCCGCTTTGAAGGCGCAGGGCATTCGCCTGGCGGTGCTGTCCAACAAGCCGCACGCGGACACCGTGCATGTGGTTGCGCACTACTTTCCGGATGTGGTCTTTGACCAGGTGCGCGGCCAGCAGGAGGGCATCCCCGTCAAGCCCGATCCCACCGGAGCGTTGGCGGTGGCCCAGGCCATGGGCGTTTCCCCCGAGCATTTTGTGTACCTGGGAGACACCTCCGTGGACATGTGCTGTGCCCGGCGGGCGGGCATGCATCCCGTGGGCGTGCTGTGGGGATTCCGGAAAGAAGCGGAGCTAAGGGAAAGCGGCGCGGAAGCGGTGCTCCACCATCCCATGGAACTGATGGATCTGCTAAAATAATTCCATACGCGAGGCCCCGGATGCCTGCCTGGCACCCGGGGCCTTTCTGCATATACCATATAAGTGCTTCTGTGCTTTGGCGTGCTTTCTGCTGTGGAGGCTGTCCCTGCTCCGTTCTCCCCCACCTATGCCTTTCGCAGCATGCCCCGTTGACGTGCCTTGCGGTAACTATCGACCTCATCAATATCCTCCTGCGGGGTAAATACGCGCCATCTGCTCACGAGCACAACCCCCATCACCAGCATGGTCACCGCCCGCATCAGGCACATGAACTGCACGGAATAGATCTCCATCCCCATCAGGGGCATGGTAAGGTCCCCGGTGACGGAGCTTACCCATGTGCTGGTCAATAGGCCCAGGAATGCAAACAGATTGCACCCAATGGTGTTGAACGCAATATGGGTGGTGGAGTTCTCCTCGGGCAGGTTCAGGTAAAGAATATTGGCATAAGATAGATTCAAGCCCACGTTAAGAACGTTCTGAACAGTGCACAGGGGAATATACAGAAAGGTTCGCTCCGGCGTCATGGTAAAGAAGAGCACCTCCGTAGGCACCCAGCAAAGCAGCGCCATGCCGAAGGTTTTCACCCAGGAATAGCGGCGCAGCAGCTTGCGCCATGCATTGGAAAGCAGCAGGAAGAGCACCGTGTACATCACTGACATGGCGTTAATCAGGGTATAGGAAAACTGCATATGGTTCAGCAGATGATAGTTCCACACGCCGTTGGGCAGGTTGGCAATATAGTTCCAAGCGAACATGAGCAGCATGCAGTACAGAAACTTACGATAGCGGAAAGGCAGCGTGAACACCTTGCGGATCTGCAAGGGCTGCTCCCGGTCATAGGAGGGTTCCTTGGCGCAGGCCTGTATGGCAATTTCAGCCACCACCAGCGCAAAGGCAAAGTAGCGCAGCCCCAGGATCAGCTCCTCCTGAAAGGGCGAACCGGCCACGGCATCGGTAAGTATGCTGCTGAAAATCAGCACCACACTGGACATCACCGTGCTCAGCGCCTGCTGATACAGCAAAAATTTGGTACGCCGCTCATTGTCCTTGGGATAAAAGCTGTAAAACCAAACGGTGACCCCCGTGCTGAAGGGTGCATAGAGCGCATAAGCCAGGAAAATGATCCCCGCAAACCAGATCAGCCGCGCTTGAGGGTCTGCCACGAAGTTCGGCATGACGTTGGTTGCCAGAATATACATGGCGTAAAAATAAACCTTGGCAACGATCAACACAGGCTTGCGCCGCTTGAACCGAGCAAGCAATTTGGAGGAAAATACGCTGAACAGGTTGCCAATGAAGGGAATGAAGGTGACGATGCCCGCATCCGTAATGGACATGCCGTACATGGACAAAAAGCCAGTGTAGAACAGCCCGGTAATGAACACATTGTACAGGGCGCTGAGCACCACGCTGGCCAGCGTAATGGAGCGTCCTTTGGCGTCGTCTTGCCGGAAATTGAAAATTTCGGTAAACTCAGCGTACATCAGCCGCAAGCTGTTCCTCTTCATGGCAGCGTTCCTCATGCGCGTTTCCGTGCAGGCCCGATGATTTACGGAAGGTCAAAGCGCATCCACATAAAATATTATAAATCGGGAAGTACTGGCTCATGGTAAAGTAAACGGACTGACCTTGATTTTCCACATAGTCCGGGTGCATGTACGCACCGTACAGCGAGGGATAGGTTCCACTGGAGGCAATGGTCCACTTCTTGCTGAACTCGCCCCAGGGTGTAATCATCTCCCGCATTACGATGGAGCCGGAGTCTTCCGCCAGGTAGGTAATGATGAAATTCCCCAGATACTGATTGTAGATCACGGAGATTTCACCTATAGGGCCCTCCAGTATGGGGGTTGCCTCTCCAATGGCGGCGCTTCCCTTTTTCCATATGGGGGCGCCTTGCTCGTCCAAGCCTGTGAAATACTGGTATGCTTCCATATTCTCCAGGTCGGCCACGGAAACCTTCATCAAATATAAATTTCCGAATCTGCCGGAGGGTAAGAAATGTTGTGGAATATTCTGCTGGCCCGCCCATGATCCTTGCAGGTACCATTTTGCTGCTTGCGACTGCTGTGTTTGCACCATGCGTCCCCAGGCTCAGTAAGGCCTTGCCGCACCCACACGCGCCGCCTGTTTGGTTATGCATGGGCATACCAGGGGCTGTATGCGCTCCTTCCAGCCTGCATCCATGCCCATTCCCGTGGTGGGAGGCTTTGGGGTAATGAACGCCGACGCCGAGCTCAGCGACGCCCGGCAAAGCCTGTTCAGCGAGGTTATTCTCCGCTATGGGCATCTGCTGGGCCGTGAGGAATATCTCCAGCGTGGCGAAGCCGCGTTGCGGGCTTCCTTCTCCATGATGTATTGTCCGGAGAATCCCAGTGCGCTGGCGCAGTGGCAAATCCGATGGCCTTTCCTAAATAAGCAGGATTATGGGTTTATGATGGAGAACTACGGACATGATGGCCGTGCCGATGAGCTTCACACGGGCATAGGCGAATTTACCATATATGACTGGGGTAACGGTGCTGCTTCCGAAGCCGTGATGCGCGTCATGGATCATGGAACAGCGGCGCTGCCTCACAAAGGAGTGTTTCACATGCACAAGCCGAAGATCCTGGTGGTGGGCAGCTTTGTGATGGATCTTATCGTATCCACGGATCGCTTCCCCAACAGCGGTGAAACCGTACTTGGCAGCAGTTACCGCACGGCACCAGGGGGAAAAGGGGCAAATCAGGCCGTTCAGGCTGCGCGCCTGGGCGCGGATGTAACCATGGTGGGTAAAGTAGGGCAGGATTCCTTTGGCCAGGAACTGCTAAGCAGCGCTTCCGCCTCCGGCGTGGATGTATCCCGGGTTATTCGGGATCCAGAGGCGCCTTCTGCGGTGGGGAATGTGCAGCTGGAGGTCACCCCGGCGGGAACCGCCAACCGCATTATTGTGGTGTCCGGTGCCAATATGACCATCACCCCTGCCGACGTAGCCTTCCTGGAGGAGGAGATCGGGCAATTTGACCTGGTCATCCTGCAGCTGGAAATTCCCATGGAAATCAACTGCCTGGTGGCGTCCTGGGCCAAGCGCAAGGGCGTACCCGTTATGCTGAACAGCGCCCCCTATGCGCCCATACCGGATGCGCTGCTGGCCTGCACCTCCTATATCTCTCCCAACGAACATGAGGCCGCCCTGCTTACCCGCCTGCCGGTGGATACGGACGCGCACATTGCGGATGCCCTGCACGCGCTACAGTCGCTGGGCGTGCAGCACGCGCTGATCACCCTGGGCAGCCGTGGCGTGGCTTGCCTGAATGATGAGGGAGAAGTTGTAACCGTCCCTGCCCTGAAGGGATTGGACGTAAAGGACCCCACCGCTGCCGGGGACAGCTTTGTGGGTGCGTTCTGCGTGGCGGTATGCCTGGGCGTTTCCCTGGAACAGGCGCTTCGGTTCGCCAACCACACCGCAGCGATTACGGTTTGCCGCATGGGTGCGCAACCCAGCCTGCCCACCATCGGTGAAGTGCTGGACCTGATGCGTTCCCGGGGCGAGGATACCGCTCCCTTCCAAGGGCTGTGCGACTAAAATATACAAAGGTTCAAGGAGGTTCTTAGCCTATGGATGCCCTTCAACATTTTCTGGAGAGTGCGCGCAACACCTTTGACGCATTTGCGCAGCAGGTTTCTGCGGCGGAGCTGCATGCCGCCGCAGAGCTGATTTGGTCCGCACAGGCGGAAGGCAATCGGGTGCATGTCACCGGCATTGGCAAGCCGGGCCATGTGGCGACCTACCTGGCATCGCTCATGTCCTCCACCGGCACGCCCACGTATTTCCTCCATGGCACAGAAGCCGTGCACGGCTCCTGCGGCCAGCTGGTTCCCGGGGATGTGGTAATCTGCATTTCCAACAGCGGAGAAACCGCGGAAATGAAGGCCACCGTGCAGGCCATCCGCCGCAACGGATGCAAAATCATTGGTGTAACAGGCAATCGAAGCAGCTGGCTGGCCAACTTTGCGGATACCCATCTGTTTGCCGGCGTGCCCGAGGAGGGTGGTCCCCTGAACCGTGCGCCCCGAAATTCCATCCTTGCTGAAATGCTGGTATTGCAGGCACTCTCCGTGGTGCTGCAGGAGCGCCGTGCCCTGACGCCCCAGGAGTATGTGCTGCGCCATCCCGGTGGTGCCCTGGGTGCCCTGCGGGAAGGCGAGAAATAATCCCGGCCACCTCTGCCCTTCTTGTAATGGATTGATCCGGCGTGTTGCAGCCCTGCGGCCGCAACACGCTTTTTTGACAGGGGAGCACAGCGTAGCTCCGCTCCATCCTCGCAGGCGGTAAAGACGCGCACTGCTCCTTCCCTTTTGCACCACGCGCGGGATGGCAGCCTTTCTGCCTGCCCGCTTACCTTGCCAAACAAAATCATAAAGGGAGGATCTGCTATGGGAATCATGGAAAAAATGCGCCTGGACGGCAAAAGGAGCTTCGTGACAGGCGGAGCCCGGGGCATTGGGAAAGCCATTGCCACTGCGCTGGCCGAAGCCGGCAGCGACGTGGCCCTGCTGGATGTGGACATTGCAACCGCGCAGCAAACCGCCGCCGAAATCGCCCAGGCTACGGGGCGCGTCATCCGCGCTTACGAGGTGGACGTTACGCAGGAGGCGCAGGTGGATGCCGTGGTGCAGCAGCTCATTGAGGACCTGGGCGGGCTGGACTGCGCCTTCTGCAACGCGGGGATTTGCCTGAACGTGCCCGCGGCGGAAATGACCCTTGCCCAGTGGAGAAAGGTCATCGATATCAACCTCACCGGGGTGTTTCTCACCGCCCGTGCCGCCGGCAGGCATATGATTCGGCAAGGCAAGGGCTCCATTGTAAACACCGCGTCCATGTCCGCGCATATCGTGAATGTGCCACAGCCCCAGTGCAGCTACAACGCCTCCAAGGCAGGCGTCATTCAGCTGACCAAATCCTTGGCCATCGAGTGGGCGCCCTATGGCGTGCGGGTGAACAGCATCAGCCCCGGTTATATCGGTACAGAGCTGACGCTGCAATCGGAAAGCCTCAAGCCGCTCATCAGCCAGTGGAACGCCATGGCCCCCCTGCACCGCTTGGGCAAGCCGGAAGAATTGCAGGCCATTGCCGTCTATCTGGCCGGAGACGCCAGCCCCTTTACCACGGGCAGCGACTTTGTGATTGACGGCGCGTTCACCTGTTTTTGATGCCTGGCCGTATGGGGCCGGCGCTTTCCGCCCATCGCCTGACCGCTTGCGCCATGGCCGTTTCCGGATGTGCAAAGGGGTAAGGTGTATGGCCCGGAGCTTGTGAAGTGTCCCCCCTGGACGGCATGCGCTGCTTGCCGGGGAAAAGCATGCCTTGTTTTCCATATGTCCTGAGAAGCATTGTAGCCGGCAGACGAACGCCCGGTTCACCGTCATGGGTGAACCGGGCGCGTTTTTTGCAGGCAATCTGCTTTCGCCTTTCCGGGCATGCAGGAGCCTTTACCGCCGGTCAGCTCTTGGGAATGGCATCCGCCGCGTATAACGCCTGCTGGGTATTGGGGCCTGCAATGCCGTCCGCCGGGAGGCCGTTGCTTTCCTGGAAGGCCTTCAGGGCAGCAGCGGTCCGCTCATCATAGACCCCGGAGCTTTCGGATAAGTATCCCAGGGCCATCAGTCGCTCCTGCAGGGCAGAAACAGCCTCTCCTTGATCCCCTTCCCGAAGGGTAGTCAGGTGCGTAGACGCCTCCGGCGCCACCGTTCCGGGCAAGTGGAGGGTAAAACTGATTTCCCCAGTACGCCCGTTTTGGTACAGCTTCTCGTCATCATCGATATAGGTGGTAACTGTATAGGGAATGGTCAGCTCCACGCTGGAGGCCTGCTCCAGGCGCTGGTGCAGCTGCTCCATGCTGGTCACGATCTGCTTCAGCTCCATATTGTTTGGATTTTTCGCCAGGTATTCCCGCCGTTGGGCAATGTAATCATCCTTGAGAAAGTCCAGTGGAAGCTCCACAATGGTCTGTACGGTTCCCGTGTCGGTGACATAGGCATCACTGACGGTGTTGCTGCCATGGGTGGAGATGCCGTCCATGGAAACCGTTCCGCATTCCATCAAAAGCAGTTTCTTGCCCGGGGCAAGCATGTCCTCCACCGGGCCATATCCCTCCGTTGTCCACAGCATGTGCTCCATGACGTGCTCTTCCCGGCAGTCCGGGTCGCCATAGCCACCGTCCGTATCCAGAGCGTTTATGGGATGCAGCTCCACCTGCTCAGGGTGAAGCGGAGACGCCGTGATGACCATTACCAGGGCGTTTTGCTCCTGCGCCCAGGATGCCTCCGTTACGGCGATGGCAATTTCCGGGTCCTCCACCTTTGCTTGCGGCAGGTCGGTTTGCAGATTTTGCATGATGACCTGGTGTTTTTCCGGCTCATGTTCCTGATAGGCGGTGAAGATATTGTTATAGTACCATTCCAGGCCCTGGCCCATCAGGGCAAAGGCCGTGGCGCACAGCAGTAGGATAATGACAGCCACAAGTATCACCGTACGGAACGCAACACGTTTCACGTCTTTTTCCTCCTTTAAGCCGTGGAGGGTACGATCCATTGCTTCCGTAAAGGACTGCGGGGTTTGCCCCAGTGCGCGGTCAAGGTCTTCCTTACGCATGAACCGACACCTCCTGTTCCAGTTTTTGCTTTGCACGGGCTATGCGGGTTTTCACAGTGCCCACGGGCAAGGAAAGCATGGCGGCTATTTCCCGCAGCGTATATCCCTCCAGCAAATTCAGCACCAGCGGCACCCGATACTTTTCCGGCAGTGCGAACAACGCCGTCCGCAGGGCCATGGCTTGTTCGTCCGGCGGTGGAGCCGCGAGGTTGGGCAGGTCGGCGGTGGGGAGCTGCCGCTTGCGTTTGCGCAGCAGCGTTTTGCACTCGTTGATGAGAATCCGGTTGAGCCATGTGCCGAAGTAGGCAGGATTGCGCAGGGTATCCCGCCGCTTCCAGGCACGCAGCAGGGCCTCCTGCATGGCGTCCTCCGCATCCGCGCTGCTGGCTGTGTAGCTCACGGCAATCCGGTACAGCTGCCGCTGCTGCTCATGCACCAGCGTGGAAAAGGTTTCCTTGTCCATAAAGCGCCCCCTGTGTTTGTTTCCAGCAGATCCAGGATTCAACGTTGATTCCGCCTATTAGAAGCCTGCGAACAGCAAAAGGTTTCACCCGTGCTTAAGAATTCCACGTATGGAGAAAGCGGCGGGAGCCACTGTTTCCAGGAGGCGTATCCGGTTGGCCGAAGGGAATCTGTGAAGCATTGGTTTTTCAAGGGAAGGCAACGCCCGCCAGCAAATCCGCCGGATACGGGCCAAAGCCGGAGTGACTGTCCCCCCCTCGTCGCCCTCCCGAAGGTTTCATCACAGCCTGAAAAAGATTCCTTTTTCCCCTATCCTGCCACCCGCTCAAAAAAAGCAACGTCCCCGAGGTGCGTTCATGCGCCTCACGGGGACGTTGCAAAATGTGGTTTCAAAGGCCCGGCGCCCTTTGCGGCGCGTCCGTGGGCCATGGCGCTGCACCCGAAGGCCTTTCCCTGCCAGGGAAAAGCTTCAGGCTGACTCCTTCTCAGCGGCAGCGGGGGTTTTCTTGCCCGACCCGGTGGATTCCATCTCCGCCAAGCGTTCCTCCAGCTCACGGATGCGGCGCTCCATCAGCGCCATCTGCTGCACCATGGTGCGGTTTTTCTCATTGTCCCGGGAGACGATGCAGGTAAGGTAAAACAGCATCACCAGGGCAAAGAAGGAAAAGCCCGTAAAGATCATATGAATGGGCAAGTCAATGCCCAGCAGCCAGGTAAGATTGTAAACCAGGTTGGGGAACACCACCATGACCACCAGGACCACCGCCATGAGCAGCCACAGCAGCGAATAGTTCAGGCTCAGGCGTTTGCGGTGTATCAGCTTGATGGCCACAAACAGGTACAGCAGCACGATCAAAAGCAGTACCAGTCGGAAACGTTCGCTCATGCCTTGCGCTCCTTTCTGCGGCCCGTTAACCGCAACCCCGCCAGCATAATGGCCAGCGATACCTTGAGCATGTAGTGCAGCGAATCCAGGGCGCGTATGGAGCTGACACCCCCCTGTCGCTGATTCATGCGCACGGGAACCTCCTGCACCCGCATGCCCTGGTAGAGCGCCGAAACAATGGCTTCCGGCTCCGGATAATCCTGGGCGTAGTTCTGGGCAAAATAGGCCGTCAGCTCCTTGCCGCAGGCGCGGAAACCGCTGGTCACGTCGTGAATCGTCCTGCCCGTGGTGAGCCGGATCAGTCCACTGATCCAGCGGATGCCCATCCGGCGGGCCGCAGAGGACTGAAAGCCCCGGTCCTGCTCCCCTGCTTCAGGCAGAAAGCGGGAGCCCACTGTCATGTCCGCCTCACCGCGCACAATAGGGGCGATCAGCTCCCGGATGCAATCCGCCCGGTGCTGCCCGTCCCCGTCAAACTGCACGGTCAGGTCATATCCATGCTCCACCGCATATTTGTAGCCCGTCTGGACGCCGCCGCCAATGCCCAGGTTAACCGGGAGATCCAGGTAGGAGGCGCGGCTGCTGCGCAGCAGCTCGCGGGTTCCGTCCCGGGAACAATCGTTGACGACGACCCAGTCCGCTTCCGGGCAGTTTGTTTGTAGATCGGCCAGGGTTGTCAAAATCGCCGCTTCTTCATTATAGGCGGGAATAATCACCAGCAGTTTCGCCATGATGTGCCACCGTCCTCTTTTGTGCCCATGCCTCCCGTATTCGCTCAGGATACCGGAGGTGTTTTCACCGCGCCGGGAGCCGCCGTACGGTGCTCCACGGCTTCCTTGAGCAGCTGATAGATCACCGATATCACCGGGATAATCAGCACCATACCCGGTATGCCGGCCACCGCGCCCCCCAGGAATACGCCGCCCAGCGTCACGTATGCCGGCAATCCCACCGAGCTACCCACAATATGCGGATAGATCACATTCCCCTCCACCTGCTGCGCCAGCAGGAACCATATGGCAAAGATCACGGCCTTGGTGGGGTCCATCATCACGATCATGGTAAAGCCGATAAAAAAGCTCATATACGCGCCAATGAAAGGAATCAGCGCCAGCACCGCCGTCAGGCACGAGAGGGAAATGGCATAGGGCAGGCCGAAAATCAGCATGCCCACGAACAGGATGCTCCCCAGGATGCACGCCTCCAGGCACTGCCGGGACAGGAAAATGCTGAACGTACCGATAAACATCTGTCCCACCCACACGCAAGCGTCGGACACCCGCTTGGGGGCAAAGGCCGTAAGCAGCGCGGCGCACTGGCGCTTGACCCGTGCCTTGTTCCCCAGCAGGTAGATAGCCAGGATCAGCGACATCACAATGCTGGCCACCGAACTGAACACACTGGCAATGGTGGTTACCGCCGTGCCTGCCAGATTGCCCAGGTTTTGGGAAATCCACTGGGATACCTCCGACAGCTTCTGGGAAACAATCTTGGGGTCCAGGCCCAGCTCCATGGCAAAGCGCTCAATCTGATCCGTATTATCCCGGATCAACGTGACCACGGCGTTAATGGCGCTGAAAAACTGCGGCAAAATAAACCGCCCCACCACCGCCAGCACCAGGGGAAGCAGCAGCAGCGTCAGCGTCAGGCCCAGCATGTTCCTGGTGCCGGGCTTCAGGTGATTCCTGCGATCCAGGCGGGCAAAAATGCGCTCGAATCCCCGCACCGGCACATTCAAAATCAGTGCAAACGCGCCCGCCAGCAAAATCGGTGAAAAAAGGCCCATCAAGCCCATGAAACCCATCCACAGGTCCTGCAAATGCGTTACAGCGGCAAACAGTATTACCCCAAAGGCAATCAGAAACATCGCCCGCCGGAAAGACTCTTTCCCCGTCTGCACGGGTGCATTCCCCCTTTATGCCGTTCTATACTCCGTTACATCCTATCGCATTTCGCCCAAAAAAGCAAGGGAGGCGCGCCGGCAGCCCGGTGCGCCTTGGAAAATCATCCCTTTGCCGCCTCAGCTTCCCGTGGAGCGGTAATGCCGCACGCCCCAGTACCACACCCGTACCATCACCCCGAAAAACACCGCTCCGGCCAGGGGCGCAAGCAGCGCCGCGCCATAGGACGCGCCCCATAGCGGCTTGTCCAGCACCCAGCTCACGGGCAAGTGCATGCACAGGGCGAAGGGCGCCACAAAGGTGAACAGCAGCCGCAGGGGCCGGGGGTAAATATCCGCCGGATACTGGCAGGCGGCGCGTCCCCCATAGGTGAGCACGTTGACCATCTCGATGCTCTTGACGGAGAAGAAGCTCACCGTGGCCTCGATGAGGAACAGCCCCAGCAGCAGCAGCGCGCTGCCCAGGCAGCTGACCAGCAGCAGCAGCGCCTTGCCCCAGCTCCAGGCAATGGGCTGGCCCGCCGCCGCCAGGGCCAGGGCGCACAGCCCCACCAGGATGCCCCCCAGCCGCCGGGGGTCCAGCCGGGCGCAGATCACCTGGACAAACAGCGCCCGGGGCCGGGCCAGCATGGTGTCAAACTCGCCGCTGTGCACATAGGCGGAGAAGTTTTCCACCCCGCAGCCCAGGAACTGCCCCAGGGCGAACACGCACTGCATCACCCCGAAAAAGAACAGGATCTCCGGGCCGCTCCACGGCCCCAGGCGGGTGAAGCGCCCCAGCAGCACCGCCACCGCCAGCAGATCCCCGCCGGTCATCACCGCCTGGGAAAGCGTCTGCATCAGGAAGGACGCCCGGTACTGCATGGCGGAGCGCAGCAGCAGCCCCATGGCATGCCCCATATACCGCAAGGTTTTCATGCTTAGCCTCCTTGTATGGTCACCCGCAGCAGCTCCCGCCGCCACATGGCCCGGCCCAACCAGCTCAGGGCCAGCAGCCACCCCAGCTGTACGCACAGCGTCAGCAGGAAGCCTCCGCCGCCCAGGTACAGGCGGATGGGCGCGTCCAGGGCCTGGGCAAAGGGCTGGAAGCGGATCAGCCCCTGCACCTGCGCAGGAAACAGCGTCAAGGGAATCACGTTCCCGGCAAAGATCATCATCAGCAGCTGAAGCATGGCGCTGATGCCCCGTGAATCCAGGGTCCGCATCACCACCGCCGAGCGTATGGCGTCCACCGCGGCAATCACCGCCAAACCTGCCACCAGGGACACCGTAAAAGCCGCCCCCGCCCCCCAGGAGGAGGGCAAGGCCATCCGGTAACCGGCAGGCATCAGGAACTGCAAAAGCACCATGGGCGCGCCGCGCATGAGCATGCCCACCAGCTTCTGGGCCACCGCCCGGCTGAACCACCATCCCCAGGGGTCCACAGGGCGGCACAGGTCATAGGCGATGCCCCCGGAAAGCACCCGCTCATTCAGCTCACCGTCCGCGGAGAGCAGCGCGCGAAAGGCCATCTGCTGGAGCCATACGTAAGTCACCACCTCTTCCAGGGGTGTCTCCTGAGCCCCTCCGGAGGCATACAAAGCATGGTACAGAGCAATGTACACCAGCGCAAAAAATACCTGGGTCACCAGGCCCCCCAGGGCCGCGCCGCGGTACTGGGTTTCCAGCAGCGCCCGCACCCGAAAGGCGGAAAGATAAGGCCGTAAGCGCAGCGTTTTCATAGGGCAAGCTCCTGATACATCCGTGCGATCAGCTGATCCACATTCTGCTCCTTCAGGGTCATCTCCCGCAGGGTTCCCGCCCGGCGGACCCAGTCCAGCATGTCCCCGGTGGGCACCTGGGCGGGAGGATAATCCACTTCGATGGCATCCCCGTCCCGGCGCAGGACGCATCCCGCCGGAAGGGGCGGCGGGGTGACCTCCCCGGCAAAGGCGCAGCGCAGGGTATGCACCGTATCGTACCGGCGGAGCAGCTCCTGGAGCGCGCCGTCGTAGAGCAGTTTCCCGTGCCCCAACACCATGACGCGGCTGCACAGGGCCAGCATATCCTCCATATCGTGGGTGGTGAGCAGGATGGTGGTACCCTCCCGGCGGTTTTCCTCCTTGAGGAAACTCCGCAGGGCCAGCTTGCTCACCGCGTCCAGGCCGATGGTGGGCTCGTCCAGGAACAGCAGCCGGGGCCGGTGCAGCAGGGAACCGCACACCTCCGCCCGCATGCGCTGGCCCAGGCTCAGCTGCCTGAGGGGCGTGCGCAGCAGCGGTTCCAGCTCCAGGGCGGCGCTGATCTGCTTGAGCCGCTCCGCCCAGTCATTGCGCGGCCGGTCATAGATTTCCCGCAGCAAATCGAAGGAATCGGCGATGGGCACATCCCACCACAGCTGGGTACGCTGGCCAAACACCACCCCTAGCTCCCGGACATGCTGCTTCCGCTCCTGCCAGGGTACCCGTCCCGCCACCCGGCAGGCGCCCTCCGTGGGCGTGAGGATGCCCGTGAGCAGCTTCACCGTGGTGGACTTGCCCGCGCCGTTGGGGCCGATGAGCCCCACCAGCTCCCCGGCCTCCACCTGAAAGCTGACGTGATCCAGGGCCTTCACCGTTTCCCGTTCCCGGGCGAGCCAGCGGCGAGGTCCCGCCTCCCGTACCTTTTTTCTGCGAAGGAAATACCGGGTAAGGCCTTCCGCTTCCATGTACGCCATGTTGCCCTCCTATGCGCTTGTCGAAAAGAAAACAGGGATGGTTATTTTACGCATGTTTTAACAAAATGTCAACCATTTTTTGCAGCATTCAAAAAGGGCATAAAAAGCAGCGGCTCGAAAGCCGCTGGCAGGTTCCTCCCAGGGAGGGTTACTGAATTTCCACAAAAACGGGCTTGCTGTTCTTGGCGGTGGCGGCCTTGACCACGGCGCGAATCGCCTTGGCAATGCGTCCCTGCTTGCCGATGACCTTGCCCATATCCTCCGGCGCCACGTTCAGCTCCAGGATAATGGCTTCTGGGCCTTCGGTCTCATGGACGACCACCTGATCCGGATGATCCACCAAGGACTTCGCTACAAAGGTCACAAGTTCTTGCATGGCTGCTCCTTTCTGTCAGCAGAGGAAGCGGCCATCACTCGATCACGCCGGTCTTCTTCAGCAGCACCTTTACGGTATCGGTGGGCTGAGCGCCAACGCCGAGCCAGTACTTGGCGCGCTCGCCATCCACCTTGATATCAGCGGGAGCGGTCATGGGATTGTAATAGCCGATCTCCTCAATGAAGCGGCCATCGCGGGGGCTGCGCACATCGGCAACGACCACACGATAGAAGGGGTTCTTCTTCATACCCATTCTCTTCAGACGGATTTTCACGGACATTGGGAAATTCCTCCTTGTATGCTTTTCGGGAATGTATATGGAAATCCCGGTTTTTTTCGGGATACCACGCGATGTTCTTACCGGAAGGGAATGCGCATGCGCGCCTTGCCCTTGCGGCCCATGAAGGACTTCATCATCTTCTTGGCCTGCTCAAACTGATTGATGAGCTGGTTCACATCCTGCACCGTGGTGCCGCTGCCCGCCGCCACGCGGCGCTTGCGGCTGGCGTTGAGGATGTCCGGATTGCGCCGTTCCATACGGGTCATGGAGCAAATGATGGCCACGTTTTTCTTTTGCGCCTTGGCCACCTTGTCCTCGTCGATCTGCACGTCCTTCAGCTTGCTGCCCACGCCGGGGATCATCTTGAGGATATCGGTCAGCGACCCCATCTTGCCCAGCTGGTTCATGATCTGGGTGATCTGCGTGGCGGCGATGGAGATGCTGTTCGGCGAACCCATCGGCGCGTTGCCGAGGGTGAAGCCGTTGGCGAGCATATCCCAGTAGTTCGGCAGCGAGCAGTTGGACTGCGCGGTGAACGGCGAGTAATCGGCGTCGTGGAAGTGGATGTCGCCCTTCATGTGGGCGTTGGACACCGCGTCCGGCAGCATGGAGAAGGCGGACGCCTTGGACACCGCGCCGGCCAGCAGGTCACG
>OLPF01000377.1_pt1 | contig 49241 bp, 57 predicted proteins | sample 1673121 | NCBI WGS metagenome assembly OLPF01 (sample SAMEA3136756, study PRJEB25190) | human gut metagenome
ATAGTTCAAAGTTTTCTTCCCTTTGGCTACCACCAATAATTTCACCAATTCCAGGTGCAAGGAGATCACAAGCTGCAACTGTTTTTCCATCTGGATTTTGTTTCATATAAAAGGCTTTAATTTCTTTTGGATAATCTGTTACAAAAACTGGTTTTTTAAAGAGTTTTTCACAAAGATATCTTTCATGTTCTGTTTGTAAATCACAGCCCCAACTAACTTTATAATCAAATTTATCATTTACTTTTTCTAATTCTTTTACAGCATCTGTATATGTAATTCTTCCAAAGTCAGAGTTAACGATATTATATAGTCTATCAATTAAACCATTATCAATAAAATCATTAAAAAATTTCATTTCTTCTGGTGCATTTGTAAGAACATAGGAAATAATATATTTTACCATATCTTCTGCTAAATCCATATCATCTCTTAAATCTGCAAAACAAATTTCTGGTTCAATCATCCAAAATTCTGATGCATGTTTTACTGTATTAGAGTTTTCTGCTCTAAAAGTAGGTCCAAAAGTATATACATTTCTAAAAGCAAATGCAAATGTTTCAACATTTAATTGTCCACTTACTGTTAAGTGAGTAGGCTTTCCAAAAAAGTCTCCGTGAATAATCAACTTGTCCATCTTGTGTTTTAGGAATATTTAAAGGATCTAGAGTTGTTACATTAAACATTTCTCCAGCACCTTCCGCATCGCTAGAGGTAATAATTGGTGTATGTACATATACAAAATTTCTTTTTTGAAAAAATTTGTGTATAGCAAAAGACAGTACAGAACGAACTCGAAATACGGCATTAAATGTATTAGTTCTAGGACGCAAATGAGAAACTGTTCTTAAGTATTCAAAAGAGTGCCTTTTTTTCTGTAGAGGATATTCTAAAGAAGCAATATTTTCAATTGCAATATTGGTAGCTTTAATTTCAAAAGGCTGTTTTGCATCTGGTGTAACAACTACTTTCCCAGTAACCTCAACAGAAGAAATAATAGATAATCTACAAATGGTATCAAAATTATCTAATTTATTATCAAATATAATTTGTACATTTTTAAAAAAAGAGCCATCATTTAATTCTAAAAATCCAAAAGTTTTAGAGTCTCGAATGGTTTTTACCCAGCCTGCTAAGGTAATAGTTTTGTTTTCTAAATTTTCATAGTCTTTATATAAGTCTTTTACTGTAGTTAATTTTTCTGACATAAAAATTCCCCCTTTAATTCATAAGTTCTCCCAATTATATAAGATTATACTAATTTTTGCAAGTAATATTTAAAATTTTGCCTTATGGCAATTCTTTATGATTTAAACTGAAAATTTTAAATAAACAGTGAAAAATACAAAAAGGAAAATATTTAGCTATTTAATAGGTAAATATTTCCTTATTAATTTATAAATACCAATAATATTTATTACTTTTTTAAGATTGTAAACAAAGAAAATATACACATACTGTAATCTTATATAATTGACAATCATAAAAAAAAGCAGTACAATAAAATCCGTGGAGGAGTATCGAAGTGGTTATAACGAGACCGATTCGAAATCGGTTAGACAATGTAAGTTGTCACGTGGGTTCGAATCCCACCTCCTCCGCCAAAAAAATATTGCAAAACAAAAACTTTTGTTTTGCAATATTTTTTTGTTCCTTTATGCAATTTACATATATACAATAAAAATAAAATATTCATAATGGTTCAATTTGTATATAATTGATTTGAACAAAAACAATACACAAAAGTACAAAGGAGTGAACCATTATGAATATATATATAATACACTAAAAGAAAATAAAATGCAAATAAATTAGTATAAATTTTCAATATTTTTTAGCATATGACTTCCATTTTTAAAATAAACTTAAAATGGTGATAGTATGCTAAATTTGATAATTCATGTTTTATGGCTAATTGCTACCATAATGATATTTTTATCTGGGATTTATTTTTGCTTTAAACTAGGATTTATTCATTTGAACTTTAAAGAAATGATAAAAGTAATCCAACAAAAAAAGAATAATAAAGATGATATCAGCCTTTTTCAATCTCTTACTATGTCGTTAGCAGGTAGAATTGGTGTAGGTTCTTTATCCGGAATTGCACTAGCAATTTATTTGGGAGGACCGGGGGTCATTTTTTGGATATGGTTAACTTCTCTTTTATGTTCTACAAATGCATTTGCAGAAAGTGTATTGGCAATTGTTTTTCGACATAAAGATAATGGAAATATTTATAGAGGTGGACCATTTTATTATATAAAAGAAGGACTAGGTAATAAAAAATTAGCATGTTTTTATGCAATAATTGTACTAATTGCTTATATTGGTGGTTTTATGACAATACAAGTAAATACTATCACAAAATCTATTACAAACATACTGCCAATTTTACCACTAACAATAGGCGGGATAATTGCAGTTATTGCTGGAATTACAATTTTGGGTGGAGTAAAAAAAATAGCCAATACTACTAGCAAGTTAGTACCAATTATGACTGCTTCATATATAGTAGTATGTAGTTATATTATTATGAAAAATTATACTATGATACCTAGTATACTACAAAATATATTTTATAGTGCTTTTAATTTCAAAGCCTTTGGAATGGGAACGTTATCTACGTTACTAATTGGAATGCAAAAAGGAATTTTTTCTAGTGAGGTGGGCTTAGGAACAGGTTCCATTGCAGCAGTCACAGCAGATTCTGATTACCCAGCTAAAAACGGAATTGTACAAGTTTTTGAAATACATTTTGAAAATATATTAATTGCAACTATTACAGCATTTGTAGTATGTATGTTTAATTATCAAAGTTTATTAGTAATTGACCCAAATGGAATAGAAATAACATTACAGGCATTTGAATATCATTTAGGACATTGGGGTGGAGTTTTCATTACAATTATTATTACTTTATTTGGATTAGCAACTACATTAACTGGATATTATTATGGAGAATCTAGTTTGAAATTCTTAAAAAAAGTAAAAAAAATAGATGTTATTTTTTTAAAAATAATAACAGTTATAATTATACTAATAGGAAGTGTAGCATCTAGTAAAATTTTGTGGAATATAACAGATGTTTTTGTAGGTATTTTAGCTGTTATTAATATTTATGCAATTATTCAATTAAGGAGTACTGTAATAGAGGAATATAAAGTTTATAGGGAAAATAATAATCATATTAAACTATAAAAATATTGAAAAATAAAAAAACTCGATAAAGAAGAAATGGAAAAAATAGTTGCATAAATTATATATTGATTTTTCGTTGCTATTATTTTTTGAATGGACATAAAACTGAAAAAGACAAAAAACGAAAAAAATGTATTGACAAACTAAAATAAAAAGTAGTATAATAACAAATGTCAGTTCAAAATATGCAGATGTGGCGGAACTGGCAGACGCACAGGACTTAAAATCCTGCGGTTGAATAAACCGTGCCGGTTCGATTCCGGCCATCTGCACCAATGACGTATCTGTTCGAACTAAATTGAATAGATAGATACAAAATCAATCAGAAAATAAAATCTGGTTGATTTTTTTGTTGTCTAAAGACAATATTAAAATAATTCAAACGAAAGAATGGTGCAAATAAATGAAGATAATTAAGAGAGAATTACAATTTGAGGAATGTCTAAAACAACGAATTGAACTTATATGCAAATTTTCTAAAGCTAATACTACTTTTATAACAGTAGTATTAGAAAAACATCTAAAAAGTATATAATTAATATTATTTAAATAATCTGTAAAAAAATTAGATAAAATTTTTTAAAAATAGTGCAAAAATTGGAAAAACATGTTATAGTAAATAGGTATTAAAATTTTTGTATCAATTTATTAAAATAAAGTTTTAAAATTCAATGTTTTTAGTTTAAATAAAATTCCCTTAATTTTAAATAAAATAATTATAGAAAGGATAATGTGATATATTGAATATAAATAATTTTAAAGAAATAGATAAAGAAATTAATAATAATAAAATTGGCAATATAGTTTCTAACTTTTTAAAAGAAGTTTCAAATGCATTAAAAAATGAAAACAAGTTAATAGGCATTGAAGAAGGAGATATAAATATTATATACGGTATGCATGATGCAAAAATTACATTATTAAATCCTAAAACTGGAAAAGAACAAGAAATATATGTAGTTACTTCAGAAACTAATAAAAAAGAGTGGCAAGAAAAAGGTATTAAGGATGATAATATTTATAAGACAGATAAAGATACATTTTATAAATGGAATTTTGGAACAAAACTAATTTATGAAAATGGAAAATTAAATATTTATAATGGAGAAATAGATATAAAAAATGATGATGCATGGTATAAATTAGATGATTTATATGCTTCAATGAAAGCTGATGAAAACAAAGAATTTATAGTAAAAGAAGTAACAAATGATAAGGTGATTTTTAATTACAAAGATGGTGGAGGTTTTATTTCAAGACCAAAAGAATTATACCCAAATTTTAAAGTTGGAGATACAGTAAAAAAAGTAAATGATAGATTTGTAATAATATAAAAGGTGTAATTTATGAGTAATAATATAAAAAAAAATAATCATATGAAACAAATATTAACTATTTTCGTTATATTAGTGACTGTTGCTATTAGCAACATCGTAGTAAAAAATAATACGATTAATGAAGACTTTAATAATATAGTTTCTTATGAAATATATAATATACCAGAATATGATAATAAACCCTATGTAATAATAAATAATAATAAACCAATTTTCGAAGAAAAATATTTTAATAGTAATTGCTTTGAAAGCTATAGTAATTTAGATAATTATGGTAGATGTGGAGTAGCATTTGCAAATTTAGGTAAAGATACAATGCCAAAAGATGATGAGAGTAGGACATCTATTAGCCATATAGAACCAACAGGCTGGAATAATAAAGAATATGATATGATAAGTGGTAGGTACTTATACAATCGTTGCCATTTAATAGCACATAGTTTATCAGCAGAAAATGCAAATAAGAAAAATCTTATAACAGGAACGAAATACCTTAACACAAATATGACAAAGTTTGAAAGTGAAGTATTAGAATATTTAAAAGAGGATGAAAGCAATCATGTATTATACAGAGTTACACCAATCTATAAAAATGACAATTTAGTTGCAAGTGGAGTTCAAATGGAAGCTATTTCAGTTAAAGACCTTGGAAAAAGTATATGCTTTAATGTTTATCTTTATAATGTACAACCAGGAATAAATATTGATTATAAAACTGGTAATAGTAGTATCTTGTAAAAAATAAAACAATAATATAATAATATAAATGCTTTAGTTAAGGGAGAAAAGTAATGAGTAAACAAGATAGTGTAAATAAAATAATAGAAATAATAAAAAAAAGTGCATTAAAATTTCGTGATGATTTTGATAAAAATGTAAACTGTTATTTTATGGAAGAAAAAAAAGATAATGAAATAATAATACATTTTAATATAAAATATGGTAGAGATTTAGAATATTTAATTATATTTAGAAAGCAAAAAATAATGGCTGATTATATTCCAAATGTAAAAGGCTATAATAAATTAGATTTAAGTTCGAATCCATATAAAAATTTAAACTTTACAGATGAAAATGCTATACTAAGCAACATTTACGATTATATAAAAGAAATAGATGTTGATGAAATTGCTTGTTATAAAAAGTTTGGAATAATATTAAGAAATCCTTTGGAATTAAAAGGAATATATAATATTAATATAAAATATATTACTGATTAAGGAAGAGAAAAAATGATAGAAGAAGTAAAGAAAATAAAATTAGAAGAATTAAATAATCAAAAAGTGAAATATGAAGAAAAAGAAAGAAGTATTACACAAGGGTTAGATCCAATACACAATAGACTATGTGATCTTGAGTGGGAACAATCAGAAGGAATAACTATAAGAGGTGATTTTTCTTTTATAGAAAAATGGATTACGAGAAGATATGAGTATAAAAAATTTAAAGCACAATCTAAAAGACTTTCAGAACTTCCAAAATTAATTAGTGAAGTTAAAAGAGAACTAGATGAAGCAAGAGAAATGGTTAAACAAGAATTAGAAACATCAGGAATATCAGCAAAGCTTAAAGAAATTAAACAAAAGATTAAATTAATAGAAGACGCAAGTACACTTTATGAGATGGGAATTGCTCCAACAGATGCAATAGAACTTTTAGAGAGTAAAGGAATTCAGCCTGTACTTTCTGAACTAGATAGATGTGTATTTGTGCACCCTAGAGATTATTCTTCAAAATCATCATTAATAGGAGTTCATAAAACAAAGTATCCACCAACTGCTAATATGATAAAATCATCAAAAGATTCTAATGCAAAAGGCAAAAGTAGTGTTATAATAAATGGGGTAAAATATGAATACTCTTTTATATTTGCACGAGATACTGTTCATATGGCTATGAATGATGAAGTTTCATCACATATATATGGTTCTTGGGATGATTGTAAATATGCAGTTTTAATTCCTTTTGATGATATACCAAATGAAAAAATTGGTCGTGTAGCACCAATGGATACTTTTACACGAGGAAGTATAGAACTGTCAGAGCATACATGGATTTTATGTCCTAAAAATGAAGTTGAAAGATTAAAGATTTTTAATCCAAAAGTGCATGTGCTAGGATATGAGGGAGAAAGTGTACAGGGATTTTCACAACCATTTTTAACACAATTAGGATATCGTGCTGAAGATGTTGGTATGTGGAACTGGCAAGATCCTGAAAGTGCACATCAATTTTACGAACTAATGGCAAGAGAAGGTATTAAAGAGGGTATACATCATTATACATATTTCTATGAAGATGAACTACTTTTGACAGATATAAATAAAGTAGTATCATTAAGTAAATTATGTAGAGATAACCATTTAATTACAACTCCAGAAGATATTGAAAATATAATGAATCAATTAGCAGATAATCATCAAGATTTTGGAGACCTCCTTTTGAGTTTAGTAACGAGAACTAGCAAGGAAGGTGATATCGAGACACAATCAATACGAGGAAATGGCAAACAAGTTGAGGTTTTTTTAGAAGAAATGAAAAATAATGGATTTAATATTTCTCCTGTATATCAATATGTTCTAAAAAATTTATCTGCAGTTACTTTGCATGATTGCAATAAGGATAACATAGATGAGATATTTAATATTCCTATGGATATACCAGAAAAAGAACAAAGAGTAATTAATGAATTACGAGCAGGATTATCTCCAAGTAGCAAAATATCTAGCGCAGTAGTATTCTCTAAGTTTATTTCGCTTGCAATAGGTGAAGCAATTTTAGATTCAAAAGAAAGGGAAGCTCAAATAGAAAAATAAGAAAAGAAAAACTATTTACATCAACATATTAATAATTAGCGGTAGCATTAAAACTAGAATGTTTAAGCTGTAAATGGAAGAACAGTACATATATATGCAAAATAATATAACAAGATAAATAAATTTAATAGGAGAAAACAACAATGGAAAAGAAATTAAAAATAATAACTAAAAATTGTCCACAAAATCATCAATGCCCAGCAGTAAAAGCATGTCCAGTAGGAGCATTGTCACAAGAAGGAAATAATGCCCCAACAATAGATTACAATAAATGTATAAAATGTGGTAAATGTTCTAACTTTTGTCCTAAAAAAGCATTGATTTTAGAAGAAAATGTAGAAGGTGAAATTGATTAATGGAAAAATTAGAAAGATTTGAAAAAGCACTAGCAGATATTTTATTGGAATATGATAATTTGGGAAAAGAATTAGAAAAATATAGAAATGATGGAAAATCTAAAACAGCAAAATTTAGAGAATTATTAGGAAAAAAATTAGTTTATAGTATGATTATTACTATATTTAAAAGATATGATTTAATAGATAAATAATGACAAGAGAAAATAAACATATTACAAAGAATATAAAAGGTGATAAATATACAAAGACACATAAAAGAACCAGAACACTAATCTTTCAATTGTGTTCTGGTTCTACATACTCTCTTCCATACAACCTCCTTATTAAGATTTTCTTACTTCAACTCTTCTTAAAACTTAATCTTATCCAACCAAATACATTACTTAACTTAAGTTAGAGAGTTGAAAAAAATAGAAGAGTATCTATATAATAGATTTCACTTATAAGAGCAAACCACTTGCTTCTTTAAGCTAATCTTGTAATTATTATACAATAAAAACACAAAAAAGTCAATACATTATGTAAAACACAGTTTAGTTTTTTAAAAATTTAGTAAAGGAAGATAAAAGAATATTGACAAAAAGAAAATAAATTATAGAATAAAAATGGGAGAAAAGCTAGAAAATTTCTACTTTTATACACTTGACAGAAAGGTAGTAAAGGTATATGTAAAAATAGTGGATGTTTTTGTTTGTGCTTTAATATAAACGGACTCAATTATCTTTCTTTTGATGTAGGTTATTTAAACAAACAAATAAAAGAATGTAAAAAACTATTGTAAAATTACAAAAAGTATGTTAATATAATGTTGTTATAAATAAAACCATTGACAAAGCAAAGTAACAAATTTGGAAATTATTAATAGAGAAAGTAGGTCATTGGCTGGAAGCCTACTAATAAAAAATTTGTGAAATTTCACTTTGAAGGTCTTTTGTTGAAACTTAGTAGATAAAAGCGGTTGCTACGTTACAGCTTTAAAAAGAGATTAGTAAGAACTAATAATTTAGGTGGTACCGCGAAAAAGATGCATTTCGTCCTATGAAAAGGATAGAAGAAATGCATCTTTTTAAGTATAATTTATAAAGAAGGGAGATAGATAGAATGCAAGAGAAAATTAAAACAATGGAGGAACTTGCAACAAAAGAAATACAAGAGGCAAAGGAGTTAAATACTTTAAATGAAATTAGAATAAAGTATTTAGGAAAAAAAGGAGAATTAACTTCTATTTTAAGAGGAATGGGTGCTCTAGCGCCAGAAGAAAGGCCTATTATTGGGGAATTAGTAAATAAAACAAGAGATAAAATTGAAGAAAAAATAGAATTAGCAGAACAAAAAATAAAACAAGAAGAATTAGTAAAAAATTTAAAACAACAAAAGTTAGATGTAACAATGCCAAGTAAAAAAGAAGAAATTGGCTCTCTTCACCCAATTACAAAGTTAATTGACGGGGTGAAAGAAATTTTTATTGGACTTGGTTATCAAATTGCTGATGGACCAGAAATTGAATATGCAGAATATAATTTTGATAAACTAAATACACCAAAGGATCACCCTTCAAGAGATTTACAAGATACAATGTATATAACAGACAACATTGTATTACGTTCTCAAACATCTCCTATGCAGGCAAGGATAATGGAAAATCAAAAACCACCAATTAAAGTTATATGTCCAGGAACAGTATATCGTTCAGACAGCGTAGATGCTACTCACTCACCTGTATTTCATCAAATTGAAGGTTTGGCAGTAGATAAAAATATTACTATGGCAGATTTAAAAGGAACATTAGAGGTATTTACAAGAACGTATTTAGGGCAAGATGTAAAAATTCGTTTTAGACCACATCATTTTCCATTTACAGAACCAAGTGCAGAAGTAGACGTATCTTGCTTTGTGTGTAAAGGAAAGGGATGTAAAGTATGTAAAGGTGAAGGCTGGATAGAGATTTTAGGTTGTGGAATGGTACATCCTAATGTATTAAAATATTGTGGAATTGACCCAAAAGAATATACAGGATTTGCTTTTGGCTTTGGTGTAGAAAGAATCGCTATGGCAAAATATGGAATAGATGATATGAGATTGTTATATGAAAATGATGTTCGATTTTTAAAACAATTTTAATTTAAATGGAGGGAAATTATGAAAGCAAGTATAGAATGGTTAAAAGAATATGTAGATATTCAGAAAGAGCCCAAAGAATTGGCAGATATTTTAACAATGACTGGCTCTAAAGTAGAAACGATAGAATCAAAAGGAAATGACATTAAAAATGTTGTGGTTGGAAAAATTTTAGAAATTTGTAAGCATCCAGACGCGGATAAATTAATTGTAACTAAGGTAGATATTGGGGAAGAAGTTGTTCAAATTGTTACTGGAGCAGATAATGTAAAAGTAGGAGATATTATTCCAATTGCAAAAGATGGTTCAGAACTTCCAGGAGGAGTTAAAATAAAAAAAGGAATGTTAAGAGGAGTAGAATCATGTGGAATGATGTGTTCTGTTGGAGAATTAGGATTAAATGTTGATGACTACCAAGGGCAAATAGAACATGGAATAATGATATTACCAAGTAATAATGTACAATATTTGGGAAAAGATATTGTAGAAGTATTAAATTTAAGAGAAGATATTATTGAATTTGAAATAACACCTAATAGACCGGATTGCTTTTCTATAGAAGGACTAGGAAGAGAAACCGCAATGTCTTTAGGAAACGCCTATAAAAATCCAAGAAAGAATATAGATGAACAAAAAGAAAAGGTGGTAGATAATATTCATGGATTAAAGGTGGATATTATGGCACCAGATTTATGTTATCGATATACTGCAAGAGCAGTAGAAAATGTAAAAATCGAACCTTCACCTGAATGGATGCAAAGACGTTTAAGAGCATGTGGTATGAGGGCAATTAACAATATTGTAGATATTACCAATTATGTTATGTTAGAAATGGGGCAACCAATGCATGCTTTTGACATAGACTCTATTGCTGGTAAACACATTATTGTTAGAAGAGCGGAAAATGGAGAAAAAATAACAACATTGGATGAGCAAGAAAGAGTGTTGCATAGTGGAAATTTAGTAATTGCAGATGAGAAAAAAGCTGTTGCTGTTGCCGGTGTTATGGGGGGACTAAACTCAGAAATTGAAAATTCTACACATACAGTAGTTTTTGAGTCAGCTGTATTTTATGGCGGAAGTGTAAGACTTACAGCAAAAGAATTAGGGTTAAGAACAGAGGCATCAAGTAGGTATGAAAAAGGTTTATCTTCAGAAAATGCTTTACGTGCTGTAAACCGTGCAGTAGAACTAGTAGAACAAATAAAAGCAGGTAAAGCAATTGAAGGGGTAATTGATGTATACCCAACAAAACAGCCTGTTCATAAAATTGAATTTTATCCAGAAAGAATAAATCATTTATTAGGTACTAACATATCAAAACAAATAATGGAGGAAATTTTAACAAAATTAGATATAAAAATTGAAAATGGTTTTGCAATCCCACCATATTATAGAATGGACATAGAACAAGAAGCAGATTTGAGTGAGGAAATTTTAAGATTCTATGGATATGATAAGTTGGGAAGTACTCTCATTAATGCAGAAACAACATTAGGAGGAAAAAATAAAGAACAAAAATTAGAAGATAGATTAAAAAGCCTATTAGTAAGCAAAGGATACTCCGAAATATATACCTATGGATTTTTAAGTGAAAAAGAATTAGAAAAATGTGCTGTTAATCAAAACAAAGAATTAATGCAACAAATAATTAAAGTAAAAAATCCATTAAGTAAAGATTATGCTATTATGAGAGTAAGCACTATTCCAAGTATAATGCAATCAATTGCTACAAATTATGCTAAAAAGAATATACGGAGTAAGATTATTTGATTTTTCAAGAACTTATAGAAATATAGAAAATCATATACAACAAGAAAAATTACCACAAGAAGATAATATGCTAACTTTAGCTGGTTATGGAAAGAATATGGATTTTTATATTTTAAAAGGAATAGTAGAAAATATATTAGATGTTTCTTATGTAAAAAGGTACGAAATAGCAAGTGTTGAAGACATACGGTTCTTATCACCCAGGAAGAACTGCAAAAATAACAGTTGGAAATGATGTAATTGCTATTTTAGGCCAAATTCATCCAATTGTAACACAAAATTATGATGTTTCAGAAGAAGTATATGTAGCAGAAATATATGTAGATAAATTAGTAAAATATGGAAAAGAAGATATTAAATATAAAGAAACATCTAAATTTCCAGCAGTAGAAAGAGATATTGCTATTGTAGTAGAAGAAAACATAGAAGTAGGTAAAATAGAAAAAATAATAACAAAAAAATGCAAAAAGGTATTGGAGAAATTAGAACTATTTGATATATATAGAAGTGAAAAATTAGGACAAGGAAAAAAGAGTGTAGCATATGCATTAACATTTCGCTCTAATGAAAAAACATTAAATGAAGAAGAAATTAACACAATAATGGGAAATATCATTGAAGATTTACAAAAGGAACTAGGGGCAGAGCTAAGGAAATAGGGGGTTTTATGGAAAGTCTAATAACAGTATGTGGCTATTTTTGGATTTACATTATTATTTTGTCTGGTAGTATTTTTATTTCTTATTATTTTAACAAAAGAACTTCACAGACAATACCTGTAGCTATTTTAACTATGATGCTTGTTTTATATTTGTTTGGATTAATAGGACAATTGAAATTAGGTGTATACACCATTGCTATTTTATATCCAATAATGGCTATTTATGCATTAATTAGAGAAAAGTTAAAAAATGAACTAAATGCCTTAAAAAACAATATTTTAACAAACGGTCTGGTTGTGTTTACAATTCTATTTGTTGTATTTTCATTTTCAACTTATGAAAAACTATTTACAGCAGCGGATGACTATAATTATTGGAGTATGGCAGTTAGAAACATGTACTATTTAGATGACTTTGTTACAAACGATAATGCAATTATTAGAACTGTTTATCCACCGGCTCCAAGTTTGTTACAGTACTTTTTCGAAAAAATAATAGGACAGAATAGGCAAGGAATAGAATTATTTGCATCTATGTTATTAGGTTTTTCATTACTATTACCATTTTTAAAGAATCATCAGAAAAAAAGAAAAGTTTCAGTTTTAGCGATTGGCTTTCTAATTTTAGCAATCCCTGCAATATTTACAGATTCGTGGTTTTATGGAATGATTTATGTAGATACTTTAATAGGTTTGCTAGTAGGATATATTTTATTTGAATACTATACTTCCTCTAAAGATGGATTTTGCATTTTTTCTATTGGAATGGCATTATTTACACTTTGCTTAATTAAACCTACAGGATTTTTTATAAGTTTAATTACTGTATTTACATTAATATGTGATTATTTTATACAAAGTATTGCGGTAAAAAAACAAAAAATATAAAACAATGGGCAAAGGAATTTTTTCCATTAAAATCAATTAAAATATTTTTAATATTTTTGTTAGTCTGTATTGTTACATTTGGTTCGTGGGAAATATATAAAAATTGTTTTACAAATGCAGAAGGTACTTTTGCTAGTGCAGAACAAGATTATGAAGACGGTGGAATGATAAAATATTTTATTAGTGTATTGGCAAAAACTGTTTTTGGAACAGATATTGCATCACCGGATGTTATATCTAATATTAATATCTTTGACCATTTATTTGGTTCTACGGTATACTCAAGAATACCAATTGAACTTTCAGCAGGAACTTGGTTAGGAATATTTGCAATAGCAAGTGTAGGAATTCATCAACTCTTACTAAAAGACAAAGAAAAACAAAGATTTATGACATTTATTATATCTGTTTTTATAGGAACATTTATATATCTATGCTTTACACAAGCAGTCTATATATTAAGATTTCCAAATTTTGAAGCAGTATCTCATGCATCAATTGAAAGATATGTAGGTTCTTATTTAATTATGATGTTATTTGTTATTGTAGGAATTGTTATAAATCATTGTAACAAACAAAAAAATTATTGTAGGGGAAATTATATAATAGTAGCAGCTCTTATATTTATAGTAACTCCTATTCAACCAATAGCCAATTTAACTATCCTTTCAGGGTCAGTAAATGCAGAAATTAAAAACAATCTTTCCTATATGATAGAAATGACGGAAAATATCAAAAAAATAACAGGAGTAGAGGCTAAAACATATGCTTTTGACCAAAATGCAGATAAAACTGAGGATATTACAAAATTTAAATATTATATGTATCCAATTTTAATTGATGTACCAATTAGGTTTGATGAGCAGGAAGATGAAAAAATAGCAAAATCTGTTGTAGAAAATTGGAAAAATTTATTGTATAATGAGTATGAATATGTGGTTATACTAGATGCAAATGAATATTTTAGTAAATATTTTAAAGATTTATTTGAAGATAACAAAATTTATTCTTGGACATTATATAAGGTGGAAAAACAAACAGAAAAAGAAGACATTATTTTAAAACCAATTTATTCGCAAGAAAATAAAAGTTATTAGGGGGGAAAAATGGATAAAATTGCAGTATTAATACCATGCTATAATGAAGCAAAAACAGTTAAAAAGGTAGTAGAAGACTTTAAAAGAGAACTGCCAGAAGCTACTATCTATGTATATGATAACAATTCAAAAGATGGAACTTATGAAATAGCAAGACAAGCTGGTGCTGTTGTTCGATACGAAAAAAGACAAGGAAAAGGAAATGTTATTAGAACAATGTTTAGAGAAATTGATGCAGAATGCTATTTGATGGTAGATGGGGATGATACTTATCCAGCAGAAAATGCTAGGGAAATGGTAGATTATGTTTTAAATGAGAAAGTTGACATGGTAATTGGAGACAGATTATCTTCTACATATTTTACTGAAAATAAAAGATTATTTCACAATTCGGGAAATATGTTAGTAAGAGGTTTAATCAATTCACTTTATCAAAGTAATATTAGAGACGTAATGACTGGTTATAGAGCATTTGGTTATAATTTTATTAAAACATTTCCTGTTCTTTCAAAAGGTTTCGAAATTGAAACTGAAATGACAATGCATGCACTTGACAAAAATTTATTTACGAAAAATGTTGTAATAGAATATAGAGATAGACCAGATGGCAGTCAATCTAAATTGAATACTTATTCAGATGGATTTAAAGTAGTAAAAACAATTTTAACGTTATATAGAAACTATAAACCACTGTCATTTTTTTCCATTGTAACATCGCTATTGGTATTAGTGGGGACATGCTTTTTATTGCCAGTATTAGCAGATTATATTAGAACAGGATTAGTTCCTAAAATGCCTTCTTTTGTAGCAAGTATATTTTTCTTTATTGCAGCATTACAGTCATTTTTTGGAGGTCTCATATTAGAAACAATTGTTAAGAAGAATAAACAAGATTTTGAAATAAACTATAATAAATGTACAGACAGGTGGAAAGATTTAAAAAGGAGAGAAAATAATTTGTAAAAAATCTTGAAAAAAAAGTATGAATGAAATATAATAAAAATGATAATCAAGAAGAAAGAAGGAAAAGACAAAATGAGTAAACGGAAAAGCAGGTAAAATTGCAACAAAAATTATAGCTGGTATATTAGTTGCAGCAATGCTATTAGGTTCAATTATAAGTATATTATATTATATATTTATGGCTTAAAAAAGAGGGAAAAATGTTAGAAAATTTTGGAAAAATATTTAATAATTTTTATGAAAATAATATATTAGGATATCTAGAGCAACTATACCAATATCCAATTAAGCTAGTACTATTACTTCTAGATATTTCTATTGTTATTTTTGTTGTTTATCAATTATTAAAAATTGTAAAAGGAACTAGAGCTTGGCAATTATTAAAAGGAATAGCACTTTTAATTATTATAACGGCTTTAAGCTCTATATTAGAACTTAAAATTTTAAATTATATATTAACATCTTTTATGACTTATGGTGTACTTATACTTATTGTAGTATTTCAACCAGAGTTAAGAAGAGCATTAGAACAACTGGGGACAAACAGATTAAGTAAATATTTTGGATTAGAAAAAGATATAGCAAGCAAAACAAAAGAAGATATGTATAAAATTGTTATTGCAACAAAAGAGTTAGCCAATACTAAAACAGGTGCTTTAATTGTTATTGAAAGAGACATACAAATAAAAGACATTATTGATACAGGAATTATTATTAATTCAGAAATATCACCACAAGTATTAGTTAATATATTTACACCTAAAACACCTCTTCATGATGGAGCAGTTATTATTAGTCAAAATAAAATTAGAGCAGCAGCCTGTATGTTACCACTAGCAAGTGATCAAGACATTGCTAAAGAATTAGGAACAAGACATAGAGCAGCAATTGGAATATCAAAAGAATCAGATGCAATTGCTATTGTAGTATCAGAAGAAACAGGAAAAATTTCATTAGCAAAAAATGGAACATTACTTGTAGACTTAAAAGAAGAAGCTTTAAAACAAATTTTAATTAAAAATATTGTTATTGCAAAATATGGTGAAGAAAAGTCACATAAAATAGATAAAACAAAAAATAAATTTAATAAAAAAACAAAGGAGGAAAGAAAAAATGAAAAAGGAAACCAAACTTAGTATTATTATCTTTATTGTAGTAGTTCTAGTAGCTTATGTTGCTTTAAGCTTTGTACCAGATGAAGTTTTAGAATATTCAGTAGTAAATGGTTCATTATTAAGCCTTTTAGGTTTAGGAGTGGTAAAAGCTATTGGAATGAGAGCAATTATCGCTGTTGCAATTGCCTTAATTGTTACTTTATTAATTAGAATAGTAGATGCAGAAGAAAAACACTCAGTTAAAACTACTAAAAAAGAAACAAAAAAGGAAGCAAAATGAGAAACATAAAACTAACCATTGAATATAATGGAAAAAACTTTAATGGATGGCAAAAACAACCTAACAAGTTAAATATACAAGGAGAAATTGAAAAAGCCATTTATGAAGTAACAGGAGAAAACGTTGAGCTCTATGCATCTGGCAGAACAGATGCTGGAGTTCATGCTTTTTTCCAGGTTGCTAACTTTAAAACAAATAGTACTATGCCAATTGAAAAAATGCCATTAGCTTTTAATTCAAAATTGAAAAAAACAATTGTTATAAAATCTGCAGAAGAAGTAGACTTAGCTTTTCATGCAAGATATTGTGCAAAAGGAAAAAAATATCGATATATTATCAATAATTCTTTGTGTGGAAGTGCAATTTATAAAGATTTAGAATACCATATTCCTATAAAGCTAAATATAGAAAAAATGCAAGAAGCTATACTATATTTTTTAGGGGAACATGACTTTAAAGCATTTAAGTCTAGTGGAACAAGTAGTAAATCAAGTATACGAAAAATAATAAAAGCAGAAATAAAACAAGAAGGTGACAGAATTATAATAGAGCTAACAGGAACAGGATTTTTATACAATATGGTAAGAATTATATCAGGAACATTGGTGGAAGTGGGATTACGGAAAAATAGAGCCAAAAGAAATTTCCAATATTATAGAAGGAAAAGACAGAACAAAAGCAGGAAAAACATTACCACCCCACGGATTATATTTGGTAGAAGTATATTATTAATATAAAAAATAAAAAACAATAAAATAATATTAATTTTGTAACCAAAATAATATAAGTGAATAAAATATTAGTAAAATATACATATAAGGAGAAAAAAGATGAATATTTTACTAATATTTTTTGCTCTTCCAATTGCTACAATTATATTAGCAGCTATCTTAGAAAAAATACTTCATTGTCCATTAGCAGTTGGTGCTGCATTTTTTGCTATTTATTTGGTAGTAACTTTTGCCGCATTTGATGCTACATTTTTAATTGCTACTATTATCTATACAATTTTAGCGTTTCTAACATCTATTATTGTAAGATTTATTTGTAATAACCTTAATGAAAATAGTAATGAGGATAACAATACTTGTGCTTGTAATAATGTAAATACTAATATAGCTACATTAAATACAACAACGAATAATGGTGGAACTGGTTGCAGAAGAAGATTTTAAAAAATAATAACAACTATATAAGAAATTTGTTCTATTAAATAAAAATAAATAGATGGAACAAAGTATGTTCCATCTTAACTAATCAATATTAAGTATATGTAACTGTACACTCATATTGATTCTGAAAGATTGAGAAGAGTTCAACATTCAATTCATAGGAGAGCTTTATAGCAAGAATGTTAATGTCATTTAAGCTCCTCCTATTAGGGAATTTAATAATAACCATTTTTTCATAAAGCGTAAATTCATTGTGTACCCCCAGAATTTGTTTGATTTTGTTTAAGTTTTCAGCTGTAAGCAAATCGAAGGGTAAGAGAATCCGCAGAAAATGATTGGTCACTCCTAGTCATCCTTTCTTATTTTCTATTATGCAAACTGCATAGAAAATAAATATAAATTATAATTCGAAAAAAGTAACGAAAAAAATGTCGAAGAATTTAAGAAAATATCGACAAAAAATACCATAAAATATGTTATAATAATTATACATTTTACAAATGCTATTATAAAAGATAAATACATAGGAGGAATAGATGAGCATAGGAGTAGAATTTTTAAAATTTATATTGCTTTCTTTATTAATTGTTGCTATATCTAAATATATTTTGGTAACATTACTAAGAAAACTAGCAGAAACATTAAATTTAAAACCTAAAACAGTTGGTACCATTGCCGGAATTGCCACTTCTATACCGGAATTATTAACTGTTTCTTTTTCTGCTATGGTAGGATTAATTGATACAAGTATTTTTAACATATTAAGCTCTAATGTGATTAATTTGATTCAATATAGTATATCTGTGAGACTAAACAAAAATAAAACATCAATACAAAATAAAGCAATAAAAATAGATTTATTTTTAGTAATTACAACAATAATTATACCAATTGCTATGCTAATTTTTCAAGTAGAAGCCAACATTAACATTGTTCCAATTTTTGTTTTATTATTTATATTCTTCTATTTTATCAACCACAATGCACATAAACTATATTTGCATAAAGAAGAAAAAATGATTGCAGAGGATATAGAAAAAGAACAAAAATGGTTAAAAGGCAAAAAGAGAAAAACAATATTGTATACAATTTTATTAATTTTAACAGGAATAGCATTGTATTTAGTAGGAGATAGGTTAAGCAGCATATTGGACAAGTTATGTAGGGAATTTTTAATACCTGAATTAATAATTGGAGTTTTATTAGGTTTTGTAACTAGTTTACCAGAATTAATTACATTTTTTGAAGCACAAAAACACCATAAAGAAGAAAAAAATAGTCATTTGGGCATAATTGAAGCAACTAATAATTTGCTTTTTTCTAATATATTAAATTTATTTATTATCCAATCAGTCTCAATTGTTATATTCTATTGTATTCAATAAAAGTTGCATTTAAGATACAGCCGATTAATAGGAGTTTGTAGTTAACCTAGATAATGTTATAAATGCAAAAGAACCATAAAAGTACGGATATTATATCGTTTGTCCTTGCTGTCGCAACCTTCTAATTCCAAAAAAAGGAAGGTTGCTTCAATCGCACTACGCCTTGAAAAGGCTCCGTTTGGTCGCTGCGCGGACTGCACTTCATAATATCCGTACTTTTATGGTTCTTTTGCATTATTCAGTAGCGTAGTTTTAAATTAGTGTATTAACGTTACCATTGTTTAGTAGGACTTCAGCAACTTACTTAAAAACAAGCCTCTAACATAGCAGATTGATATTAGAGCAATAATAGTAATTTTGAAAATATGGAATGGAAATTAGCTTGAACCGACATATTTGATATATTGATTTAAATACTATTGTTGCTCTTGTAGAAATCGTCAATTGTCGCGCATTAAAAGTAACTTTAGATTAAGGAATACACCAAAATATATCTTCTTTGTGCAAAATTTTACAGTTAACCTCAACTACAAACTTCTATTTATTGTTTAATATACAGCTTTAATTCTTTTTCTAACAATTCCTTTCCACTACTACTCATTTCCACTAAAGGTAATCTAGGAATACCAACAGAATAACCCATTACATTTAAAGCAGCTTTAATTGGAATAGGATTTGTTTCAGAAAACAATGCCTTAATCAATGGAATTGCCTTAAGCTGAAATTGCATGGCAGAGGAAATATTTCCATTAAAAAACTCTTCTATTATATTATGAACTTTTTTCGGGAAAATGTTAGACAATACAGAAATAACACCTAATCCACCTAAAGATAAAATAGGCAAAATTTGATCATCATTTCCCGAATAAATTGCCAAATTATCGCCACATAAGGCAGCAATTTCAGCAACTTGAGAAATATTACCGAGAAGCTTCTTTTATAGCAACAATATTTGGAATTTGAGATAATTCAAAAGCAATAGCAGGAGAAATATTCATGCCAGTTCTACTTGGTACATTATATAAAATAATAGGTAAATCAACAGAATTAGCGATAGCGGTGTAGTGAGCGATTAATCCTTTCCCGTGTTGTTTTATTATAATAAGGAGTAACAACTAAAAGTCCATCAGCTTTTATTTCTTGTGCATATTGGGATAATTCAATTACACTTTGTGTGCAGTTTCCACCTGTTCCAGCAATAACAGGAATTCGTTTATTTACTAAATTAACAGCAAATTGCAAAGTTTCTTTTTTTTCTTCTAAAGTCATAGTAGAAGATTCACCAGTAGTGCCACATACAATAAGTGCATCAGCACCTTGCTTAATTTGAAATTCAATTAAATGTTCAAATTCCTCAAAATTAATACCGTTTTGGGTAAATGGAGTAACAATAGCAGTTCCGCACCCTTTAAAAATAATATGTTTCAAAAAAATCACACTCCTATATATATCATTATATGTTACAACTTAGACGTTATAACAAAGAAAACAGTTGCAATTTACTTTAATGCTACTATAAAAATAATTTCTATAAGAAATATTAGGTTTTTTTTTGAAAGTATTGCATTATTTTAAAAAATGTAATATAATTGCAATAATCTTGTAATGATAATGTAATAATACAAAAAGAAAGGGCAGATGTTCATGTTTGGTTTTGGACAAGATATAGGAATTGATTTAGGAACTGCTACTGTAATAGCATATGTAAAAGGAAAAGGAATTGTTTTAAGAGAACCTTCTGTTGTTGCTGTAAATAATAACACAGGAGAAGTTTTAGCAATTGGACAAGAAGCAAGAAGAATGCTTGGAAGAACACCTGGTAACATTGTAGCAACAAGGCCATTACGAGAAGGTGTTATTTCTGACTATACTGTTACAGAAAAAATGCTAAAACATTTTATTAGTAAAGTTTGTGGAAAATTTATATTTGCACCTAGAATTATGATTTGTATTCCATCACAAGTAACAGAAGTAGAGAAAAAGGCAGTAATTGATGCTGCTTCTCAAGCAGGAGCAAGAAAAGTATTTTTAATTGAAGAACCAATTGCAGCAGCAATTGGTGCAGGACTTGATATTTCAAAAGCATGTGGTAGCATGATTGTAGATATAGGAGGAGGAACAACAGATATTGCTGTTATTTCTTTAGGTGGTTCTGTTGTTAGTACATCTTTAAAAATAGCAGGAGATAAATTTGATGAATATATTGTTAAATACATTAAGAAAAAACATAATATAATTATAGGAGAAAGAACAGCAGAAGAATTAAAAGTAAGTATTGGTTGTGTTTATCCTAAAATACAAGATATAGAAATGGACATTCGTGGTAGAGATTTAATTACAGGTTTGCCAAAAACAATTACAATTTATTCAAGCGAAATGATGGAAGCATTACAAGAACCAGCAATGATGATAATAGACGCCGTGCATTCTGTATTAGAAAGAACACCACCAGAATTAGCAGCAGATATTAGTGACAAAGGAATATATATGACAGGTGGAGGTTGTCTAGTAGATGGACTAGACAAGTTATTAGCAGAAAAAACTGGAATTAATGTTATGATTGCAGAAGATGCTATTTCTTGTGTAGCGATTGGAACAGGAAAAGCATTAGATAATTTAGATTCTCTAGAAGGAAAAATAAGGAAATAATGTAAAGTTTCTTTAAAACATAGATTTAATTTTGAATTAATAGAAGTCGAAAGTCAGAAATTGGAGACTAGAATTCTGACTTCCGACTTCTAAATTATGCGTGACAATAGAAAGGAAAAAAATATGAAGATTGCTTTTTTTACACTTCGGTTGCAAAGTGAATCAATACGAAACAAATGCGATGGCACAGCAACTAATAAATGCTGGGTATGAAATAACAGACTATAATCAGTTTGCAGATATTTATATTATTAATACTTGTACAGTTACAAACATGTCAGATAAAAAATCAAGGCAAATGTTAAGAAGAGCACATCAAATTAATCCAAAAGCAATTGTTATTGCAGTAGGGTGTTATGCACAAGTAGCAAAACAAGATTTGGAAAAAATAAAGGATATTGATATAATTCTAGGAATAAATGAAAAAAATCATATTGTAGAATATATTGAACAATATTTAAATGAAAGAAAAATTGTTGAACAAGTAGCAGATGTAATGCAACAAAGAGAATTTTTAGATTTTGGTACAGTGACATTTACAGAAAAAACAAGAGCAGTAATAAAAATTCAAGATGGTTGTGACAGATTTTGTTCTTATTGTATTATTCCGTATGCTAGAGGAAGAGTTAGAAGTAGAAAAATAGACAGTATTGTTTCAGAAGTAAAAGAAATTGTAAAAAGGGGAATACAGGAAATTGTAATTACAGGAATTCATATTGCATCTTATGGAAAGGATTTGCCAGAAGATGTAACTTTAATTCATGTGCTAGAAGAACTAAATAAAATAGAAGGATTAAAAAGAATTCGATTAGGTTCTTTAGAGCCTACAATTGTTACAAGAGAATTTGTAACAAGATTAGTAAAACTAGAAAAAATTTGTGACCATTTTCATTTGTCTTTGCAAAGTGGATGTAATGAAACACTAGAAAGAATGAATAGAAGATATACAGTAGAACAATTTCGGAGAAGTAGTACAACTTTTAAGAAAGAATTACCCAAATGTGGTATTAACAACAGATATTATTGTAGGATTTCCAGGAGAAACAGCAGAAGAGTTTGATATTACCTATCAATATTTGAAAGAAATTTCTTTTTATAAAATACATGTATTTCCATACTCGGCAAGAAATGGAACAAAAGCTGCTAAAATGCCAAACCAAGTTGAATGTACAATAAAAGAGCAAAGAAGCAAAAAAATAATAGAGCTATCTAATATGCAACAAATTGAGTTTTTAAATCATTATATAGGAAAAAAAGTGGAAGTATTATTTGAACAACAAAATAGGGAATATGCTAAAGGACATACTAGTAATTACATAGAAGTAATGGTAAAAGCAAATCATTTAGAAAATACAATAAAAAATATAGAAGTAACAAATATTTCTGAATTAGCATTAGTAGGAAAAATACAGATGTAACAAAAATGTAATATTTACGTAATAAATATTTAATAATAAAGATTTCTAAAATGCTTGAAAAAAAAGAAATAATGTAGTATAAATACATTATTATAAGGAAAGAAATAACAAAGGAGGAAAGTAGTACCATGGAAGAACAAAAAATAAATGGAGCTGGAATAGCAGAACAAACAGTTACAGAAATGGGAGCACAAACAAATGTATCTTCAAACTTACCAAAAGAGGTTAGCATTTGGGGAAAAATAAAAGCGTTTTTATTACAGGATGTTAATAGAGATGTAGTAATTACAATGACTCCACATCAAGAAAAAGTTCTAAAAGAAGTTCATGATTTTTGGTTTCAAGAAATTAATTTTGAAAAAGTAAAAGATTTCTTATTTCAAGAAATAACATTCAGTTCAAAGAAAAATAAGTAAAAAAAAACACATAGATTCATGGAAATTGAATTTATGTGTTTTTGGTTATTTAAAATAATAGTATTTTAAGTACTTTGCCAAGGATTATTAGGGTCTGGATCAGTAGGATCCCAACCTCTATAAGAACTATTAGTAGGAATTTTCTGCGCTTGTGGTTTACCTAAAGGACCAGGGTTAGAGGCATCATCATAAAATTCAACATTTGTTCCTATGGGACAATTATCATAAAGCCATTTAGCATCAGCTACTGTCAAACGTACACACCCAGCAGATGCAGAAGAACCAAGCTTATTATAATAGGTATATCTTAAACTTCCTTTATTATATTTGGTATTGTAAGGAACGGAGTGAAATAAAATATTTCCAACAATTTGAGTAGAATATTGTCCATAGCAGTTACCAAATAAATCAACCCATTCAAATTTTTTGGGGGTTGCATATATGCCAGAATGTGGAGTTGCAGTACCAGTAGAACAAACAAAAGCCTTTTCAGGAATAGAATATATTCCATTTTCATCTTTAGCATATACGGTAATGGTATTGGCAGCAACATTTACTTTAATATAGTATGGAAAAGTAGAAACCTCAGGAGTAACGGAAGAAATTATTACTCCTGAAGTTTCTTTATTCTTCATATTATTATCTATGTTATTGAAGGAAGATTCATCTACAATATTTTGATATTCTTCATCTTCTTCCGAAGTACCATATTCTGTAATGTCTAAAGCAGGAGCATTCGTAGTACTGGAATTAGTTGGAACTGGTATTTCTGTAATATCAAAAAAATTAGATATTTCTTCTTCATAAATGTTTTCGTCTAATGAATACTCATTAGTACTGTCTTTGTTTGTATTATCATTAATGTATGGAGTACCATCGGTTATAACATCTGTATCAGAAGTAAAAAATTGGAATAAAAAAATGGCAATACAGATAACTGCAATGCTAATTAATACAATTAAGGCAATTATTTCAAGTTTTTTCAAAATGACCCTCCTTTTATTTTTATAAAAGTCTATAAAAACATTTTAACATAATTTGAATAAAAAATAAATAAAATAATGAAAAATATTTTATAATTCTTAATTTTTACTTTTTTTTGCATTTTTTGTAACATTACCAAGTCCAATTTTGAAAACAAAAAAATAGAATACCTCTTGAAAAGTAAAAGTTTTTATTATACAATAACAATGTCTTAAAAAAGACAAAATTTGTATAGATACAATATGTATCAGAATTGGAGGATTTTTTATGTCAGTAAAAGTTGGAATCAATGGTTTTGGAAGAATTGGGAATTTGACATTTCAAGCAGCTTTAGAAAAAGAAGAAGTAGAAGTTATCGCAATCAATGACCCATTTATTGACGCAGACTATATGGCATACATGGTAAAATACGATACAGTTCATGGAAAATTCAAAGGAGAAGTAAAAGCAGAAAACGGAAAATTAATTGTCAATGGAAAAGAAATAAAGGTATATAATGAAATGGATCCTAAAAATATTCCTTGGGGAGCAGATGGAGTAGAATATGTTTTAGAATGTTCAGGAGTATTTACAACAACCGAAAAGGCAAATGCCCATTTAGAAGGAGGTGCTAAAAAAGTTATTATTAGTGCACCTTCAAAAGATGCACCTATGTTTGTAATGGGAGTAAACCACACCAAATATGACCCAAGTATGAATATTATATCAAATGCATCTTGTACAACAAATTGCCTAGCACCACTTGCTAAAGTTATTCATGATAATTTTGGAATTAAAGATGGATTAATGACTACTGTTCATAGCACAACTGCAACACAAAAAACAGTGGATGGTGCATCAAAAAAAGATTGGAGAGGGGGACGTGCTGCAGCAGCCAATATTATTCCTTCTTCAACAGGTGCAGCAAAAGCAGTGGGAAAAGTTATTCCAGAATTAAATGGTAAATTAACAGGAATGGCATTTAGAGTACCTACAATTGATGTTTCTGTTGTAGATTTAACTTGTAATTTAGAAAGACCAGCAACATATGAAGAAATATGTGCAGTAATAAAAAAAGCATCTGAAAACGAACTGAAAGGAATATTAGAATATGTAGATGAAGATGTTGTTTCTTCAGATTTCATTCATGATGCACATACCTCTATTTTTGATAGTAAAGCAGGAATTGCATTAACAGATACATTTGTTAAATTAGTAGCTTGGTATGACAATGAATGGGGTTATTCAAACAAATTGGTGGATTTAGCATGTTATATTGCAACTAGAGAATAAGAAAAGTGGCTTCGCCACATGTACAGGTTTGCTTCGCAAACCATACAACTCAAGGAAACTTAACCTTGTTGTTCCGGAAAAATCGCAGATTTTTCCGGAACAATAAAAAACTTAAATTTATAAATCAGAAATTGGAGATTAAAAACCCAATTTCTGACTTATAAATTTCAAAAAGGAGAAGATAAAAAATGGAAAAGAAAACAGTTAGAGATATAGATGTTTCTAATAAAAAAGTGTTAGTAAGATGTGACTTTAATGTGCCTCAAGAAGAAAATGGTTCTATTATAGATAACAGAAGGATTGTAGCAGCAATTCCAACAATTCAATATTTGCTAGAGCATCAAGCAAAAGTAATATTATGTTCTCATTTGGGAAGACCAAAGGGAGAAGTAAATCCTAAATATTCTTTAAAACCAATTGCAGAGGAACTAACTAGATTGTTAGGAAAAGAAGTAAAATTGGCTAGTGATGTGGTAGGAGAAAGTGCAAAACAGTTAACCAATGCAATGAAAATAGGTGAAATTGTTTTATTAGAAAATGTTAGATTTGAACCAGGAGAAGAAAAAAATTCTCCAGAACTTTCTAAAGCATTTGCAGCTTTGGCAGAAATTTATGTAAATGATGCATTCGGAACAGCACATAGAGCACATAGTTCAACAACAGGAGTAGCAGATTATCTACCAGCTGTTTCAGGTTTTTTAATAGAAAAAGAATTAGCATTTTTAGGAACTAGTTTAGAAAAACCACAAAGACCTTTTATTTCCATTTTAGGAGGAGCAAAAGTTTCAGATAAAATTGGAGTAATTGAAAATCTTTTAGAAAAGGTAGACAAACTAATTATTGGTGGAGGAATGGCATTTACATTTTTAAAGGCTCGGAGGGCACAAAATTGGAAAATCCATTTGTGAAGAAGATAAGCTGGATTTAGCCAATAATCTATTAGAAAAAGCAAAACAAAAAGGAATAGAGGTACTTTTACCAATTGATACTCATATTGCTACAGATTATTCAAACGATACTGAAGATAAAATTGTGCATTCTCAAGAAATACCAGATGATTGGGAAGGTTTAGATATTGGTCCAGATACAGTAAAAAAATTCGCACAAGCTTTGCAAGGTGCAAAAACAGTTGTATGGAATGGACCTTTGGGAGTATGTGAATTTCCAAAATTTAAAGTAGGAACAGAAGAAATTGCAAAAGTATTAGCGGAATTAGATGCTGTTACCATTATTGGTGGAGGAGATTCAGCAGCTGCAATTGAAAAAATGGGATTGGCAGATAAAATGACACATATTTCAACTGGTGGTGGGGCATCATTGGAATTTTTAGAAGGAAAAAAATTACCAGGAATAGAATGTTTACAAGATAAATAGAAAGAGGAAGCTAAATGGACAATTTTAGAGATAAAATAAAATTTGTACCAAAAGATAAATACAAACCAAAGTTTCAAAAAACAAAAGATTTTCCGTATTATAAAATGTATGAAGAAGATGGTTCTTTTGTAGGTAGAATAAATCCAAAATATGAAGTAAGGCAAAATAAATGGTTACAAGGAGTTTCATGCTTTGTAATGAATGAACAAGGAGAAATTTTATTAGAGAAAAGAGCTGGAAAAGGACTAACTCCAGGAAAGATTGACTTAGTATCTGGACATGTAGACAAAGAGGAAACGCCAGAACAGTCAATGAGTAGAGAATTACAAGAAGAAGTTGGAATTGCAGTAACAAAAAACAGTCAATTACGATCACTAGGAGTATTACCACTTGTATTTGAAAACAATAACAACAGAAGAAAATTTAAAATAGAATTTTTTTGCTGTCAATATAACAACGAAACAATGAAAATGCAGAAAGAAGAAGTGGAAGATGTATTTTGGCTACCTATGGAAGATGTATTTGAACTAATAAAAAGAGGTAAGACTAAATTTACATATACAATACAAATGGAAGAAATATTTCAAAAAATAAGAACTATAAAAAATATGGATAAAGAGAGAGAGTAATAATGATAGTAACATTATCTGGAATAACAGGGGTAGGAAAGTCTTATTTTAAAAAATGTATGATAAAAGATTTAAAATTTAAAAATATGGTAATCGTAACTACTAGAGAAAAAAGAGAAAGAGAGATAGAAGGAGTAGATAAATACTTTGTAACACAAGAACAGTTTGCACAATTAAAAAATAAAAATGATATATTGGTAGATTTTAAATTTTTGGGAAATCAATATGCTTATAAAAAAGAAGACTTGTTTTCCAAAGAAAATTCTGTTACAGAATTACATTATAATACAATATATGAATTTAAAAAGGCAAATAACTATATAGTGTCTATTTATATAATACCAAAAGACATTAATTTGGCAAAGCAGGAATTATATAAAAGAAATTTACCAAAGAAAGTAGAAAAATTAAGAATACAAGAAATAGAACAACAATTAAATGAATTTTTAAATAATAAAAAATTACAACAACAGTTTGACTATATAATTTATAATGATTATACAGATAAAACAAAGCAAGAATTATTTGCTATTGTTCAAAAAATAATGAGAGGAGATAGTTATGCGTAAGAAAGTAATTGCAGGAAACTGGAAGATGAATAAACTTCCTAATGAAGCAATCGATTTTATACAAAAGCTAGAACCATTAGTAAAAAATACAAAACATGAAGTAATTCTTTGTGTACCATATACAGATTTATTTTACTGTTTGCTAAATACACAAAATACAAATATAAAAATAGGGGCGCAAAATATGCATTTTGAAGAAAAGGGAGCATATACAGGAGAAATTTCAGGAAGTATGTTAAAATCTATAGGAGTAGAATATGTTATTATAGGACACTCTGAAAGAAGGCAGTACTATGGTGAAACAGATGAAAGTGTTAACAAAAAAGTAAAAGCAGCATTTCAAAATGAATTAAAACCAATAGTATGTGTTGGAGAAACATTAAATCAAAGAGAGCAAGGAATTACAAACCATATTATTACAAATCAAACAAAATTAGCATTACAAGGGATAACAGAGCAACAAATTAAAAATACAATCATTGCTTATGAACCAATTTGGGCAATAGGAACTGGAAAAACTGCAACAGCAGAAGATGCTAATAATGCAATTAAAGCAATAAGAGAAGAATTGGCAAAGAACTATGAACAAAATATTGCTAATGAAGTGATTATACAATATGGTGGAAGTGTTAAATCTTCTAATGCAAAAGAACTATTTGAAATGTCAGATATAGATGGAGGACTTGTTGGTGGAGCAAGCCTAGATGTAGAAGAATTTAGCAAAATTGTAAATTATTAAAAATGTCTTTATGTATATAAGGGATAGGTGTATTATCTCTTAAGTTGTAAAGTAATATAACAAGTAAAAGCAAATATAATAATTTTTGGAAGAAGATAAAAATTTATTATTGAAAAGACAAGAACTATAAAAGTTCAAATGGAGGCAAAAATGAATAAAAAATTAACAATGTTGATGATCCTTGATGGATTTGGAATGAACGAAAATGAAAATGGAAATGCAATAAAACTTGCTGCAACTCCTAATATAGATAAGCTTTTAAAGCAAAATCCTAATACAATTATTCATACAAGTGGTCTAGATGTCGGACTTCCAGAAGGACAAATGGGAAATTCAGAGGTAGGACATACGAATATTGGGGCTGGAAGAATTATATACCAAGAGTTAACAAAAATAACAAAATCAATTGAAGAGGGAGATTTTTTCAGTAATTCAGAATTAGTAAATGCAGTTGAAAACTGTAAAAAACACCATTCAAAATTACATGTTTTAGGTTTGCTATCTGATGGAGGAGTACATAGCCATATTCGTCATTTGTATGCCATACTAGAATTAGCAAAAAGAAAAGATTTTGAAGATGTATATGTACATTGCTTTTTGGATGGAAGAGATACGCCACCAGCATCAGGAGAAAATTATATTGCAGAATTAGAAAAGAAAATGGAAGAAAAAGGTATTGGTAAAATTGCAAGCATTATGGGAAGATTTTATGCAATGGATAGAGACAAGCGCTGGGAAAGAGTACAGTTAGCATATAACGCTTTAGTAAATGGAGAAGGAGAAAAAGCAGCAAGTGCAATTTCTGCAATAGAAAGCTCTTATCAACAAGAAATTTTTGACGAATTTGTAAAACCAACAGTTATAATTAATCCAGAAGGAAAGCCAACAGCAACTATTACACAAAATGATTCTGTTATTTTCTTTAACTTTAGACCAGATAGAGCTCGCGAAATAACAAGAAGTATTGTAGATAATAAATTTAAAGAGTTTGAAAAAAAATTATTAAATGTATATTATGTATGCTTTACAAATTATGACGAAACAATGCCAAATGTACATATTGCATTTAAAAAAGAAGAAATAAATAATACCTTTGGAGAATATATTAGTAATAAAGGACTAACACAATTAAGAATTGCAGAAACAGAAAAATATGCTCATGTAACTTTCTTTTTTAATGGAGGAGAAGAAAAACAATATCCAGGAGAAGACAGAATATTAGTTCCGTCTCCTAAAGTGCAGACATATGACTTAAAACCAGAAATGAGTGCTATAGAAGTTACAAATAAAGTGGTGGAAGCAATTAATTCTGGTAAGTATGACAGTATTATACTAAACTATGCTAATTGTGATATGGTTGGGCATACAGGTAGTTTAGAAGCTGCAATACAAGCAGTAGAAACGATTGATACTTGTGTGGGAAGAGTTGTTGAAGCAATAAATCTTCAAAAAGGAGTAGTACTAATTACAGCTGACCATGGAAACGCAGAACAGATGATAGACTATAAAACAGGAGAGCCACACACAGCGCATACAACAAACTCTGTGCCATTAATAGTGGTAGGGCTAGATTCTGTTAAATTAATAGAAGGAAGATTAGCTGATTTAGCACCAACTATGCTAGAAATAATGGGGTTAGAAAAGCCATCAGAAATGACTGGAAATAGTTTAATTAAAAAGGAGTGAATCCTTTGAAAGAAACATTAGCCATAAGGAGACTATATTCGCAAATTCAAAATCAATTATTTCAAATGATACCAGAAAATTTTGAAAGTATTTATTTGTACTGTTCTATTACAGAACAAATAAAAGGAAGCCCAATTGGAGAAATGTACTTTTATTATTTTCCAAAGGGATTATTAAAAAAGAAGCCTGTTAATGTATATGAAATACCAGATAAATTTAATATACAAGACGAAGCTTTTTCAAAATTGGTAAATAATTTATATTTGTTGTTCAAACAATTAAGAGAAGAATTTATTCAAAACGATGAGAAAGTTTGGACAAATTTAACAGTTTCAGTAGAAAATCTACGTTTTACTATAGAGTATTTTTATGATGATATTAGTTTATCTGAATATTCTAATATAGAAAGACATGTAATATGGAAGTACCAATATGTACAAAAAGATTTAAGTACATATTCAAAAAAAGAAAGGGAATTGATACAAAAATTTATAGAAAAACAAAAAAATGAAAAAAAAGAAAGTTCTTATTATACAGAGGGTGTGTATTAAGAAAAAACAAAGCAGATACTTAATTATACAACATAATATAAAGTACAGAAGAAAATAAGAAAGTTAAAATTTAACTAGTTGAAGAAAAGAAAGGAGCAAAATTTATGATTTATTCAAAAGAAGTAGAAGAAATGTGTAAAGTAGCAAAAGGGGTTGACCATGGTCCAGCACCAATTCCAGAGGAAGGAAAATGGGTAAAAGCTAAAGAAATTAAAGATATTTCAGGATTAACACATGGTATTGGATGGTGTGCACCACAACAAGGAGCATGTAAATTAACATTAAATGTAAAAGAAGGTGTTATTCAAGAAGCTTTAGTAGAAACAATAGGATGCTCAGGAATGACACATTCGGCTGCAATGGCTGGAGAAATATTAGTAGGAAAAACAATTTTGGAGGCATTAAATACAGATTTAGTATGTGATGCAATTAATACAGCTATGAGAGAACTATTTTTACAAATTGTATATGGAAGAACACAATCAGCTTTTTCAGAAGGTGGACTTACTATAGGTGCTGGTATGGAAGATTTAGGAAAAGGACATAGAAGTCAAGTGGGGACTATTTATTCTACTTTAGCAAAAGGACCAAGATATTTAGAGCTAGCAGAAGGATATATTGTAGAAATTGGCTTAGACAAAGAAGATCAAATTATTGGATATAAATATGTAAATTTAGGAAAAATGATGGAAAACATAAAAAAAGGAATTGAGCCAAATGAAGCAATAGAAAAAGCTTCTGGTAAGTATGGAAGATTTGATGAAGCAGTAAAGAAAATTGACCCAAGACAAGAATAAATAAAATAAGGAGGAATAACAATGGCACTATTTGAAAGTTATGAAAGAAGAATTGAACAAATAAAACCAGTAATGGAAAAATACGGAATTAAAGATTTTGATGATGCACTAGCTATTTGTAAAGAAAAAGGATTTAATCCTTATGATATTGTAAAAGGGGTTCAACCTATTTGCTTTGAAAATGCATGTTGGGCATATACATTAGGTGCAGCTATTGCAGTAAAAAAAGGATGCATAAAGGCAGCTGATGCTGCAAAAGCAATAGGAGAAGGATTACAAGCTTTTTGTATACCAGGCTCTGTTGCAGATGATAGAAAAGTTGGATTAGGACATGGTAATTTAGCTTCTATGTTATTGTCAGATGAAACAAAATGTTTTGCATTTTTAGCAGGACATGAATCTTTTGCAGCGGCTGAAGGTGCAATTGGAATTGCAAAATCTGCTAATAAAGTTAGAAAAGAACCTTTAAGAGTTATTTTAAATGGACTTGGAAAAGATGCAGCACAAGTTATTTCTAGAATTAATGGATTTACTTATGTAAAAACAGATTTTGATTTCTTTACAGGAAAAGTAAAAGTGGTGGAAGAAATAGCATATTCAGATGGAGAAAGAAGTAAAGTACGTTGTTATGGTGCAAATGATGTTAGAGAAGGTGTTGCAATAATGTGGTTGGAGGATGTAGATGTTTCAATTACAGGTAACTCAACAAACCCAACCAGATTCCAACATCCAGTTGCAGGAACATATAAAAAAGAAAGAATAGAAGCAGGAAAGAAATATTTTTCTGTAGCTTCTGGTGGTGGAACAGGAAGAACATTACACCCAGATAATATTGCAGCGGGTCCAGCATCATATGGTATGACCGACACAATGGGAAGAATGCATTCAGATGCTCAATTTGCAGGTTCTTCATCAGTACCAGCACATGTAGAGATGATGGGATTAATTGGAATGGGAAATAACCCAATGGTTGGGGCAACCGTTTCTGTTGCTGTAGCAGTAGAAGAAGCAATGAAATAGTATTGAAAATTTAGAGTTTAGAAAAAGAGTGTAACATTTGGGGTGCATTTCAAATGTTATACTCTTTTTTCATTAACAGTTAATAATAATGCAAAAAATAAATAATATTATTAATTCTACATTGCTTTCATAACAATATTACTATTTCACACAAAAAACAAACAAAAATTCGTAAAAATACTTGACAAATAAAAAGAAAAATATTAAAATAAAACAAACAAAAGTTCATAGAACATTTTTTCTTTTAGGAGGTATTTTTATGAGTAATTTTAAAAATAATATTATTGCATATACAGTAGACAGAGCAAGTGTTTCAGGTCTATATATATTAGTAGCAAATGGACAAGTTGTTGTAAGAGCACCTTGGTATTTGTCAACACAAAAAATACAGCAATATGTAGAGGAAAAAACGAAATGGATTGTAGAAAAATTAAGAGAACATGAAGATAAAAAAATAGAAAAAAGAAATTATATTCAAAATAAAACAGTGAAAATATTAGGAAAAAACTTTGCTTTGAAAATAATATATAAAAATATAAAATTACCAAAGCTAGAGGTAATAGAGGGATTTGTTAGAATAGAAATACCTATTAAATATAAAAAAATGGATTGTACAGATGTTATACAAATTTTACTAGAAAAAATGTATGACAGACTAGCAAGCGAAGAAATAGAAAATATTATGGAAAAGGTAAGACTATCAACAGGAATAGCACCAGAAGATTATGAAATAAAAAGAATGGAAAATGTAATTGCAAAATTTTTACCAGAAAGTAAAATTATAATTAATCCAGACATTGTTAGACATAATAAAACTTTAATAGAATATATTATTACACATGAATTTTGCCATATAAAATATAGAACACATTCTAAAAAATTTTATCAATTGTTAGAAGAATATGTGCCTAATTACATACAATATGAAAAAGAATTAAATAAAAATTTAATAAACTACTAGCACATTTTAAAAAAATGTGCTAATATATTAATTATACTAGCGAATAATAAAGAAAACGCGTATACAGTATAACTTTGGGGTATCGCCAAGCGGTAAGGCATCGGACTCTGACTCCGACATTTCCTAGGTTCGAATCCTAGTACCCCAGCCAACATATATTTTCCCTTTATATGCGGAATTAGTTATAAATAAAGTTGATAAAAATGCAATATATAGTAAAAATAATACCAGCTTTTTTACATACCTCTTTATTAATATGGATATAATAATAGCATATTAATGAGGAGGTTTTTTAATGAAAGATTCTTTAAAAATAGAACAAATTAATGCACTAGAAGTCCTAGACTCCAGAGGAAATCCAACAGTGCAAGTAGAAGTAATTACAGAAGGAGGATTTTCTGGTGTGGCATTAGTGCCATCAGGTGCTTCAACTGGTGCTTTTGAAGCAATAGAATTACGAGATGATGATTTAACAAGATACTTAGGAAATGGTGTACAAAAAGCAATTGAAAATATCGACAGGAGAATTGCTAGAAAATTAGTAGGGAAAAATGTATATGAACAAGTTAAAATAGATAATTGTTTAATAGATTTAGATGGAACAAAAAACAAATCTAAATTAGGGGCAAATGCAACATTAGGTGTATCTTTAGCCGTTGCTAAAGCTGCTGCTAATTCATTGGGAATGAGTTTATATAATTATATTGGAGGAGTAAATGCAAAAGAATTGCCAATTCCTATGATGAACATATTAAATGGAGGAAGACATTCGGACAATAATATTAGTATGCAAGAATTTATGATTATGCCAATTGGAGGTCTAAATTTTAGTGATAAATTAAGAATGGGGACAGAAACCTATCATCAATTAAAAAAGGTACTAAAACAAAAAGGATATTCAGTTGCTGTTGGAGATGAAGGTGGATTTGCACCTAATTTAACGAATGAAGAAGAGGCATTAGATTGTATAGTGGAAGCAATTATAAAAGCTGGATATGTTCCAGGGGTAGATATAGCACTAGCATTAGATGTAGCAAGTACGGAAATGTTTCAAGAAGCTAAAAAAATTGAAAAAGAAGGATATTATTTTTGGAAAACAAATCATTTAAAAACAACCCAAGAAATGATAGGCTATTTAGAAGAATTAACAAACAAATATCCAATTGTTTCTATAGAAGATGGCTTGGCAGAAGAAGACTGGGAAGGGTGGAAAGAACTAACGCAAAAACTAGGAAATAAAATACAACTAGTGGGAGACGACTTATTTGTTACCAATGTAGAAAGATTAAAAAAGGGGATAATAAAAAACGTTGCCAATAGTATTTTAATTAAACCAAATCAAATAGGAACATTAACAGAAACACTAGATGCAATAGAATTGGCTAAAAAAGGTGGGTATAAAATAGTTATTTCACATCGATCCGGAGAAACAGAAGATACTGTAATTGCAGATATTGCTGTACGGAATTAATGCAGGACAAATAAAAACAGGAGCACCTTGTAGAACCGATAGAGTAGCAAAGTATAATCGATTACTAAATATTGAAAATGAAATTAAGTTCTAGGATAAAAAGGAAAGATATATCTTTAATTAAGAGGATATATTCTTTTTTTATTGTATAAGAAATTTCTATACAACAAGGTTAAGTTTCCTTGGGCTGTGCCGTTTGCAAAGCAAACGTGTACATATGGCGAAGCTACTTTTCTTATTGTGTAGGAAAAAATTTTATAATCTTATATTTTATCTTCTACTTTAATAAATAACAATAAAATAAAGTTAAAAATTATCAAATTATAATATAATTGCAATATGGTTAACAGAAAAATAGAAATGTAATCAAAATGTAATACAAACTCGAAGTTTTTGCTATGTTACTATTGACAATTATAAAAGAAATGTGCTATCATATAATTTGTTAATACAAGATGCGGTTGTGGCGGAACTGGCAGACGCGCTAGACTTAGGATCTAGTGGGAAACCGTGGGGGTTCAAGTCCTCTCAACCGCACCAATGACGTATCTGTTCGAACTAACAGATAGATTAAAAATCATTCAAGTAAGTTGGATGATTTTTTTATTTAGCCCAAAAAACATCATCCAATATCCTAAAAAGAAAGGATGGTGCTTGAAATGAAGATAATTAAAGAAGAACTACGATTTGAGGAAAACTTAAAGAAAAGACTTGAATTTATATGTGAGTTCTCAAAGGTTACTCCTACTTTTGTTAATGGTAGTATAAGAAAAATTGAGAAAACCAATATCTCTTATATTGAGCCACATAGAGTAATTGTAAAAGATACTACATTTCTGGTCTTTAACTATTCTAATGATGTTTATATATCCAATCTAGCAAAAAAGATAAAATTATCTGAATTAGAAGATTATATAAACAGCATAAAATAGCTAAAAATTTGACATTTCTGAAAATCGTGATATAATATCGACAGTAAATTATTTATGTTTACCTGTTAGGAGTTGATTATATGTTTTTGGTTTGTTCCAAGAAAATATATTGTAATATAAACAGATTTAAGAGATGTCAAGGATAACTTGTGTGTTTTCTTTGATGTCTCTTTTTTGTTAGGAGGTATATAAATTGGTTGAAGAAAAGAAAAAATGTGGATTGTATATGAGGGTTTCTACCGAAGACCAAGCTCGTGAAGGATTTAGTCTTCCAGAACAAAAAGAACGATTAGAAGCCTATTGTAAATTTAAGGATTATGAAATTGTAGATTATTACCAAGATGCTGGAATAAGTGCAAAAACTGGTAATTATAGACCAGAATTTGAAAGATTAAAAGAAGATATTAAATCTAAAAAGATAAATACTGTTATTGCTCTAAAATTAGATAGATTTACAAGAAGTATTTATGATTGGGAAGAATTTATAAACTTTTTAGAGGAAAACGACGCTTATATAGGCTGTGTTAATGATGACATAAATACAACTACTGCAAATGGTAAGATGGTTTCAAGACTTTTAGTAAGTGTAAGTCAAAATGAAATTGAAAGAACTAGCGAGAGAACTAAAATAGGTTTATCAGGTGCAATAAAGCAAGGTCATATTCCACATATTGCTCCATTAGGCTATAAACATGAGAATAAAACTCTTGTAATAGATTATTCTACCAAAGATGTAGTTGTTAGAATATATGAGTTATACTATGAGGGCTATTCTTATAAGAAAATCAGTAATATCTTTAATGAAGAAAAAGTTTTAGGAAAAGATAACTGGAGAGATTCTACAATACAAACTATTCTTGAAAATGAAATATATAAAGGCGACTTTGTTCATGGAAAAAGAACTAAATCCCCTACTTATTATGAAAATGTTGTAGAACCTATTATTTCAAAAGAAATGTGGGAAGATTGCCAAGTTCAGAAAAAGAAAAATTCAAGAAGTTATCAAAGAACATTAACTTACCTATATTTACAGAAAATAAAATGTCCTAAATGTAATCGTATTTTAGGTGGTAAAGCTACTACAAAGAAAAATGGAAAGCCTTATTTCTATTACTATTGTAACGATTGCAAAATAACCATTAAAGAAAATGCCATAAATGAATACTTTAATCAATTTATAAATGAATTAGTAGAATATGATTCTGTTGTAAATCAATTCTTTTTACCAATGATAAGACAAAGATTTGATGAGCCTAAGGAAAAGCTACAAACAGAGATTGATGAACAAAATGCAAAACTTGAACGAATTAGAAAGGCTTATATCAATGGGGCTTTTGACTTAGATGTATATACAAGCGAAACAGCTGTTATAGAAAAAACCATAAATAATCTAAAAGAAGAATTAGAAGCTACCAATTGTGTAGAAGAATTAAGATTTACTCCAAAAGATATTTTATTAAAACGAGATATAGATTTTCTTAATAAGATGATTATGAATAAGCAATATAAAGAAATAACAAAAACATGGAAAGATTATACTCGTGATGAACAAGCTGAACTTATAATGAAGTATGTTGATGAGATAAAACTAACTTTTATAGGAAGTGAAGTAATTGTAAAAGAGATTAATTTTAGAGACTCTATTTGTAAACCATGTCAAGAATTATATGATAAAGGATATATTGATACAACAAAACCTGTGCTATTAGGAAACGTATTAGGAAATGTCAGATTTAGTAACTATTTACCAGAAGAAGAATTTGGAGAAATAATAATGAGATTACAACAATATTATGATGTTCATTATACGGAAGCAATATATTATCTACAAAAGCAAGTATTCTATTTTAATTTTGTTGAAGATAATAGTGCTATTGTTAGAGTATTCCCATTAGAAGATTATTACAAATTAGATCCAAATAATAAAATGGAAGAATATCGATTTGGAATAATTTATATTAATGGTGATAATTATGATGACTTTGAAATTACAGAAGCAGATAATATTGAACCATTCTTTAATGCAATACCAGACGATAATGAAACAACAATTAAATTTGAAAATGGAGAACGTAGTGAAATTGTTGTAAAACCAGTAAAATTCTCCGAAGAAGATACTAAATAATTGTTGCAACTTTTACTTTGGTTATGGGCTATGTTGCAACAATCAAATTAACGTGGCACGTTTTGTTTTTACAAAGTAAAAATGAAAGTGACGATAGTTAATTTGAATAAATTTTATCCAATTGGGAGAAAATTTATTGCCTCGCAGAGCCCCCGAGTTTTGATAGTATGTCAAAACTCATAGGGGGTTAGGACTTATGACAGAGTCAAAGTCCTATGCTTCGAAGCAAGTTCTAAAGGAGGAAAAAGATGGAGCAAGAATTAGCATATTCTTTTCACTTAGGTAGTGATAAAAATAAAAGTAAAGTAGCTAAAAAAACAGCTAAAGGAAATGTGTCTGGTACTACTTCTCTATCAAATAATGCTATACAAAATGCAAATGATTTATCTAGAGCAAACAAACATAACTTGCGAGATTATGATAATCAAAGAGAATTGATTACAACAATATATGGAACTAACGATATTGTTGAAGATGTTAAGCAGGTATATTTAGATGAATTTGAAGAAGCTCGTATTGAGTTTAATAATAAGCAGACTAGAAATGATAGAAAAATTAATAATTATTTTGAAAAGGCATGTACATTACAGAACGATATTGCTTGTGAAATTATAATAGAACTTGGAGATATGGATTTTTGGCAAGACAAAGATGATGAGTATAGATTCAAAATGATTGATGTATATAATGAGCAAATACAAGACTTAAATAAAATAGTACCAAACTTTAAGGTAGCTAATGCAACAATTCATTTTGATGAAACCTCTCCCCACATGCATGTTATTGGTGTACCAGTAATTGATAATTGTAAAAAAGGTATGAAAAAACAAGTTGGTAAATCAAAAGTGTTTACCAAAGAGTCATTAACAGCTATTCAAGATAAAATGAGAAATGCCTGTATCAAGTCTTATAACAAGTTTTATGGTGTTGATAGTAGGCTAAAAGCTAAACAAAAAGGCAGAAATCAAGACATCAATGTAAAAGAAATGGATAATTACAGAGAAATAAAGAAAAGACTTGAACAGCAAAAGCAAAAACTTGAAAATGCTAATAAACGAACTAAAAAGCTAGATAATTCAAGTAAAGGTATAATTGAGTTGTTAGATAACTTAAAGCCTATGCCCTTTAATAAAAATAATAGCCAAATTTCAAACGAGAATATAGAAAATATCAAAGATTATATTAAAGACGTAACAGATGTCACTCAGACAGTTAGAAGTGTAAATGACTTAAATATGTCGATTAAAGATTTTGAACATGCTACTTCTAAAATAGAAAGTGAAAACTATTCACTTAAAGAGCAAATAGGAATTAAAGATAAAGAGATTAATGAATTAAAGGATGAATTATCCGTTAAAGATAAAGCAATTATCAAATTAAGTAGTGCTTTAGAAACAGCTAAAACGGAATTAAGTAAATTTAAGGGGTTTTGGAAATCACTTATTAAAAGATTTCAAATGAAAATATTTGATGAAAAATATTATGATATTCCAGAAGATAAACGAAGCTATACTCTTGTGGCAGAAGATTTAGAAAAAAGTGGAATATTTGATAATAACGATTCAGATATAGTTCATAATCCTACAAGAAAAGTATTAACCAATGATGAATTAGCTGAAATACAAGCTAAAAAAGGAAAAAAGAAAAACGATTATAACCTAAACTAAAGGAGGTATTTAATATATGTCAAATCAAGATAAAATATATTTTAGCAAACAAGAATACAATAAATTAATGCAAATAATAAATGATAATCTAAAGTGCAAAGATGATGATATTAGATACAGAGCTACAAGATTAAAAGAAAAATTTGATAATTATGTTTTTTTGTATGAAAAAGAAACTAATGGAGAATTAGAAGAAGGTGTAATATATCTTGCTTATACAAATGAATTAAAATGGCTTGTACAAGAATGTATGTATCTAGTAAGGAAGAAAGCTAAAAAAGATTATTATGAAGAATTAAGCTTAAAATCAAAAAAGGAGTGAAATAATTATGAATAATGAATTATCAAAAACAAAGATAGATGAAAAAACTGGAATTGAATATCATTTAGAGGGAGATTATTATATTCCAAATCTTACAATGCCAAAACAAGAAAAGATAACTCTTAATAAATATGGCAGAATGAGATTAAATTACCTAAAAGAGCATAAAAAAGCTGACTATTCAATAATGCTTTTAGATGGTACACTAAACACTCATCTAAAAGAGATTCAAGAACAAGCTATATCAAGAGTTGAACAAATTATTAAACAACTAAAAGATAATAGTGATTTAACCGAAGAAATGAAAAATACAGATATGCTTTATTGGGTTGGAACTATGAATGCTATTAAAAATCAAGCTGAAGAAATAGTTTTTAATGAATTAATATATGTGTAGGAGATGGTGCAAATGAAGAATTTAAGAGAAGTAAAAGATGATTTATTAAAAGAGTGGTTAGAATTTCGAGAAGAAACAGCATTTTGTGAGATGACTCCTCAAGATAAGAAATATTGTATCTATTTTGAAGAAATTGCAGAGAGAATACTAAAAAATGTCCCTGAACAGAATAAAAAATATGTTCAAAAACAACTTGATCAACTTGAAAAAAACTTTATGAATTACCTATATTACTGGAATGAGAAATATTATAGAAATGGTTTTGTGGATGTGATTGAGTTGTTAGAAATATAAATTACAGGATGTAGAGAATTAAGTGTGTTCCCTACATCTTATTTTATTTTCAAATATTGGCTTTTTTATTGTAAAAATCGACTAAAATTGATATAATAGGTGCGAGATAAATAGTAAGTTGTAGGGGAGATAAAGTAATAGAGAAAATAAAAAATATATTCCAATAATTATATTATTAGATATAATTATTTACACATTAATAATTGTTACTTTATACTTAATATTATATTTCTGTAAATTAATGTTTAGAGAATGGATATATATAATATCTGCAATAATAATTATGTTTGGTTTTATTGTTGGAATAATACAATTGCTTTTAAAGATTAAGAAAAAAATTGTAAAGATTATTCTAATAAGCACATTTATTATGTTATTTTTAATATCAACTTCAATAATTTATTTTTTTGGAGCATTTGGCTATACCCCTGAACATGTTGTCGAAAAGGATGGGCAAAAGTTTGTTGCATATGTGAGTGGATTTAAGAGAACTTATGTGAATTACTAGGATTATAAAAATATGTTTGTAGTTGAAAATCAGAAAAGAATAGAAGAATATTATGGCAAGGGTGGATTTGATACAATAGAAAATAAATATGGATATGAATATAATGTTGAAAGGACAACATACTACGATGAAAAGGGAGAGATTATATCTATAAATGAATAGACAAATTACAAGGTGTATTTTTAATTTTATTCGAACATCAAAAAAAATATTGACTTTAATTCAATAATGTGATATTTTGCATAGATAAAAAGTATTAGGAGGTAGTAATTATGGAATTAAAAGGATCAAAAACAGAGCAAAATTTAATGACGGCTTTTGCCGGAGAATCTCAGGCAAGAAATAAATATACATATTTTGCTAGTAAAGCAAAAAAAGAAGGATATGAACAAATAGCTGCAATTTTCCAAGAAACAGCTGATAATGAAAAAGAACATGCAAAAATGTGGTTTAAATTATTAAATGGTGGAGAAATTGGAACAACAGCTGAGAACTTAAAAGCTGCTGCTGATGGAGAAAATTATGAATGGACAGATATGTATGCTGAATTTGCTAAAATAGCTAAAGAAGAAGGTTTTGACCATATTGCATACTTATTTGAAGAAGTTGGCAAAATTGAAAAAGAACATGAAGAAAGATATTTAAAATTATTAGAAAATGTAAAAGATGGAAAAGTGTTTGAAGCAGGAGAAGTTAAAATATGGAAATGTAGAAATTGTGGACATATTGTTGTTGGAACAAAAGCTCCAGAAGTTTGCCCTGTATGTAGCCATCCAAAAGCATATTTCGAAATTAAAGCTGAAAATTATTAAAATATAGGAAAACTATTCTTATGAGAAATATAAATTAATATGGAGGGAATTTATGAAAAAAGAATTAGTAATAAAAAGATGTTCTAAATGTCAAGCTTTAGTTGAAGTCATAAAAGATTGTACTAGTGATAATTGTAGTATTAAATGTTGCGGTGAAGAAATGATAGAATTAGCTCCAAATAGTGTAGACGCATCTTTTGAAAAACATGTACCAAACTATGAAACAATAGATAATCATATAATTGTAAAGGTTAACCATGTTATGGAGGAAGACCATTTTATAGAATGGATTGCAATGTTAGCAAATAATAAAATTATAAAGAAATTTTTATTGCCAGGTGAAGAAGCCTGTGTAATATTTCCATATGTTAAAGGAAGTAAAATTTATTCTTTTTGTAATAAACATGGACTTTGGTCAAAAGAAGTTGAATAAATATAGATAAATTAAACTTTTGGTGTGAGATTTGTTACATAGAAAGGACTGTGATAAAAGTGAAAGATATTATCATTTCTGATGATATAATATATATCGGAGCAGATGATAAAGATATTGAATTATTTGAGAATCAATATAATGTGCCAAATGGAGTAGCATATAATTCATACATAATAATTGATAAAAAAATTGCAATAATGGATACAATTGATAAAAGAAGAACAAATCAATGGCTTGAAAATTTAGATAAAGCATTAAATGGCAGAAAACCTGATTATTTAGTTATTTCACATCTGGAACCAGACCATGCTTACAATATAAATACTTTAATGAAAAAATATCCAGATATAAAGTTAGTTGGAAATTCGAAAACTTTTACCTTTTTACCTCAATTTTTTGATATACAAAATTTAGACTCAAAAAAAATTGAAGTAAAAGAAGGAGAAATTTTAGACTTAGGGAACCATAAATTAAAATTCATTATGGCACCAATGGTACATTGGCCAGAGGTAATGATGACATATGAAGAAAAAGAAAAAATATTATTTTCAGCAGATGGATTTGGTAAATTTGGAACATTAGATACCAAAGAGGATTGGGATTGCGAAGCCAGAAGATATTATTTTAATATAGTTGGGAAATATGGTTTACAAGTACAAACATTATTAAAAAAAGTTATGAATTTAGATATAGAAAAAATTTGTCCTTTACATGGACCAATACTAAATGAAAACTTAGTACATTATATTGAAAAATATAATATTTGGAGCAGCTATAAGGCTGAAAGTGATGGTGTGTATATAGCTTGTGCATCAATTCATGGAAATACATATAGTGCTTGTGAAAAGTTAAAGGAAATCTTAGAAGAAAAAGGCATAAGCAAAGTAGTTTTATCGAATTTATCAAAAGAAGATTGGTCAGAAGCAATAGAAAATGCATTTAGATATGGGAAAATTGTATTTGCTTCTTCAACATATAATATGGAAATATTTACTCCAATGAGAAACCTATTATTGAATTTAAAAGAAAAAAATTATCAAAATAAGATTGTTGGATTGATCGAAAATGGAACTTGGGCACCAAATTCTGCAAAATGTATGAAAGAGATATTGAACACAATGAAAAATATAGATATAATAGAACCAGTAGTTACAATTAAATCCAAACTTTCAGAAGAAAATTGTTTGCAATTATATAAAATGGCAGAAGATTTAATAAAAAAATAAAAAGGAGGTGTGTACTATGAAATATAAATGCACAGCCTGTGGATATATTTATGATGATAATGTAGAAGCAGTAAAATTTGAAGATTTACCAGATGATTGGGTTTGTCCTTTATGTGGTCTTGGAAAAGAATTCTTTGAAAAAATAGAAGAATAAGAAATGATTTAAGAGTTTAATTTAATAATGAAATTAAACTCTTTTTATAATAAAATCAGGTAAAACTTATAAATACTTGGATTTTAGATACAAATTACAATTTTATAGTAATAAAAATCTCCGAAAGATTACACTTTCAGAGATTTTTTATATTTATTTTATAATGGCATCATTTGCAGTAAATCCTTCAAGTGAATTTTCTTTTACTTGAATACAAATGTAAGAAATTGCATTGTCTTTGTTAGCAAAAAATTGTCTTTCTGCTACTGGAGATATTCTTACCCAATCACCAGTAACTAAATTAACTTCTTCGTTGTCAATAATAGCTTTGCCAGAACCACTTATAACATAATAAATTTCTTCATTTTGTTTATGAGAATGAATAAAAGGTACACTTTCTCCTGCTCCAATAGTGTTGATGCTAATTTCAGCACCTGTTAAACCTAATTTTTCGTGTAATTCAATTCTAGGTGCACTTTCTGAACTTATTTTCATAAAATTTGACATTTTAAATTCCTCCTTAAATATTAGTATAATGAATTTATATCAAAGTACATACAAAAAAACAAGTACGCACTTTAAAGTAACTACTTGTCAAATTAATAATATATGATACAATATTAGTAAATTAGTAAGGAGTATCAAAATGAGAAATATAAATGAATTACCAGAATGTCCTGTTGCAACTACAATATCTTTAGTAGGGAATAAGTGGAAATTATTGATAATAAGAAATTTAACAAAAAGAACATGGAGATTTAATGAGTTGCAAAAGTCATTGAATGGAATATCACAAAAAGTATTAACAGATAGTTTAAGGCAATTAGAAAGTGATGGTATTATTTTTAGAAAGGATTATCATACGAATCCACCAAAAGTTGAATATGGAATGACTGATTTAGGATTAGAATTAAGTAAAATGTTAGATATAATGGCTTCATTTGGTGAATTTTACAAATCAAAATTATAATAAATTTAAGGAGAAAGAAAATTGCAATGTATTAAAGATACAATAAAAAATATAAATATAGTAATTGGATGTAGTATAGGATGTTCGTATTGCTATGCAAGAATGAATAATAATAGATTTCATACTATTGATGATTTTAATAAGCCTGTATTTTTTGAAAATAAATTGAAAATGCTTGATAATAAAAGGCATACGGCATATTTACTAACTGGACAAAGTGATTTATCAGGTTGGAATGAAGAATGGAAAGATAAAGTTTTTTCTAAAATGAAAGAAAATGAAAACACTCAATACATTTTTTTAACTAAAAGACCTGAAAATATTAAATTAAAAGAAACTCCTGATAATGGTTGGTTTGGTGTAACAGTTACTTCTTCAAAAGAAAAGACAAGAATTGATTATTTAAGAAATAATATCAAAGCAAAGCATTACCATATTACTTTTGAGCCTATGTTTGATGATGTAGGAAAATTAGATTTAAGTAATATTTCTTGGATTGTAATAGGTACTGAAACAGGTAATAGAAAAGGGAAAATATCATCAAAAAGAGAATGGGTATTTAACATTTACAATCAAGCAAAAGAGAAAAATATACCTGTATTTATGAAAGAAGATTTATTAGGAATTTTAAAAGAAGATGAGTTTGTTCAAGAATTTCCTAAAGAATTTGGAGGAATAGAATGATAGATTTAAAAAAAGTTGTAATTAAAGAAAAGAAAGTTGATACAATTCTTACAAAATCAAACTTGCCAATAGCAGGATATTCAATAAATCCTTATGTTGGTTGCCCTTTTGGTTGTGAATATTGTTATGCTACATTTATGAAAAGATTTACAGGACATAAAGAAGATTGGGGAATGTTTTTAGATATTAAGATGTGGGATAAAATAAAAAATCCTGAAAAATATAAAGGTAAAACAATGATAGTAGGATCTGTAACAGATGGATATAATTATTTTGAAGCAAAATATAAAAGAACAAGAGCATTTTTAGAAGAAATGCAAGGAAGTGGAATAAATTTAATTATAACAACAAAATCTAATTTAGTTACAAGAGATATTGACTTGATAAAAACATATCCTAATCCATTGGTTGCTTGGTCAATAAATACATTAGATGAAGAATTTAAGAAAGATATGGATTCAGCACCAACAATAAAATCAAGAATTGAAGCAATGAAACAAGTTCACGATGCAGGAATAAGAACAACTTGTTTTATTTCTCCAATTTTTCCTGGTATTACTGATGTATTTACTATAATAGAAGAAATAAAAGACTTTTGCGACTATATATGGCTTGAAAATTTGAATTTAAGAGGCACATTTAAGCCTACTATAATAAATTATATAAAAGAAAAACACCCTGAATTAAATGATTTGTATAATAAGATTTATACTAAAAAAGATATGTCTTATTGGGAAAGATTAGATAAAAAAGTACAAGAGTATGCAAATAAAAATGGATTTATGTATGTTATAGATGAAGAACCATTTTTAAAAAATCCTACTGGAAAACCTATAATAATAAACTATTTTTATCACGAAAAAATAAGACGATTATCAAAGAATAAATAGTAATTTTTAAAGAAATATTCAAAAATACAAATTACAATTCGTGGAGAAGAATAATAAGTTGAAATTATCTGTCCTTTATTATATAATCGTAACATGAATAGTAATTTATAAAAAGATTGGAGATGTAATTATGGGATTATTTGATAAATTTAAGAAAAAAGAAAATAATAACTGGGAAAATGCTTATATAGGAAAGCCAAATTTTTATAATGGTAAAGATAGTAAGCCATTTGGTGCATTTGCACTAACAGAAGGTACTTTAACTTCCTTTCCTAAAAATCCGAGATTATTGTATAAAGTAGATAATACAGAAATTGATGAATGGAAGTTAATGCTTGTTAGTACAACGAATAATGGAATTTTAGGTGATATAGACTATTATGATGCCATAAAAAAACTTATGAAGTATGTCATTGATGAAAACGATAATAACATATTAATTAAAAAATTATCACTAGAAGAATTAAATGAAGTGTTAAAATAATTGTAAATGATGAATTTATAGTAATAAATTGGAGAAATTATGAAGAAAAATGAATTTAAAAAAATGATGAAAAAAGAAAATAAGGCATTTAAGAACTACTATGTTTATGAAATGATCCTTATATTGTTATTAGCAATTATAGTTATACCCAATATTATATTGACAGTAAATAATATGATCCCACTTAATATAACAATCATTAATACACTTTTAATTATTATTGTAGCACTTCCTATTGTAGTGTTTGATATAAAGAATGATTTAGATATTAAAAGTATGCATCAATATTATTTAAAGGAAAAGAAAATACCAGAATACAAAGATAAAACAAAGATTTTAAATGTGTATTTGATGATTAGCATAGTAGTTTTAATTGTTTGGGCTATTATAACAATACCAAATATTACAAAAACTGAAAATTTAAGTGAAATTGAAAATACATTGGTCATTACTACTAATAAGGGTAATAACATTGAAACACAATATGAAATGTTTGATGGATTTAAAATAAAGATTCCAAGTGAATTTAAAATAATGAGTGATGAAATTGTTAATGCTAAATATCCAAATGGAAATGCACCATCACTTGTTTATACAAATGACAAAACAACAATTAATGTAGTATTAGTTATGAATGATGTTACAATGAAAAATAGTCAGATAGAAGAATATGTCAAAACAATGGAATCGACTTATAAAAATTATTCAAAAGATGTAAAATTAAATTTTTGGGAAAGAAACAATCATAAAATTGGTGAAATGAAATTTACAACACAAGGATCAGATACAGAAATCTATAATCATATTATTGCATTTTCTGTTAATGATAAATTAAGATTAGTTAATTTTAATTGTACTAAAGAACAAATAAGTGAATGGCAAGAAGTTAGTAAATTTATTGTGGATTCAATAATGTTTGAGTAATATAGGAGGAGAAATGAAAATGAAAAAAATATTATTTGCAATTTTACTTTGTGGAGTTATGGCTTTAGGACTTGCTGGATGTAGCAATCTAGTTAGTGATTCTAAAAAAGAATTAGAAGATGCTAAAAATGATTTAGAAGAAACTTATAAAAAATATGGATGGGTTGAGAAAGAAACTGTAAATACTATTCTTGCTAAATTTAATACTGAAATAATGGATGGTGGATTAAATACACCTGCTAGTGATGATTATATGGTTGTGGATAATGGTAAATATTGGTTTGCACTAACTGATGATGTTGCATTCTACCTAAAACCAGTTGAATCATCTGGAAATAAAGAAAAAGATATTCTTGATATGAGTGCTATTTATATGGATAATGACAAGTATGATGAAACTACAGCTATAAAGTATACAAAACTTTTAATTAAAGCCAACAATGAAAAAATTACTGATTCTGAAATTGATGAATTGTTAAAAGAAGCCAAAGAAAAATCTTCTTCTAAAGAAACAGCTAATAATGGTAGAGGTATTTCAGTAGGAATCTCAAATGCCAATGAACATTATGAATATCAAGTTATTAGATTATATAAATAATAATAAATTACAATTTAGTAATTAGTTAGAAAAATAGTAATTTATAAAGGAGAATATTGATGAAACTATTTTTATGTTCGCACTTTTCAAGTGTAGGAAGTCTGATAAAGGAAGAAATTGAAA
>OLPF01000378.1_pt1 | contig 49108 bp, 55 predicted proteins | sample 1673121 | NCBI WGS metagenome assembly OLPF01 (sample SAMEA3136756, study PRJEB25190) | human gut metagenome
CTTGTGCCTTGCCGTCAATCCACCTCCCTTTGACAAGGGAGGCAAGGATATAGTGCTTTTCGAGGGGATAGTTTGCAATAACAATGATATTTAAAGCGGTCACAGCATATCACCGTGACCGCTTATCTGCTAATTATTGCTTTGTGTAATCCCGCCGTTATTCTAACCTCAGGCTGACCGCCGACAGTTTCAAAGGCGGAATTTGAAGCGGCACATTGCCGTCCGCTTTATATTGATTATTGCTTTGTGTAATCCCGCCGTTCTGCTAATCTTAGCTGAACACCGACAATTCCAAAGGTGGAACTTGAAGCGGCTCACAGCCGCCCACTTATCTGCTAATTATTGCTTTGTGTAACTCCGCCGTTTCGCTATCCTAAGCTGTACTGCAACAGTATTAAAGGCGGAATTTGAAACAGCACATTGCTGTTAGCTGTCGAGGGTTTTGGGGTCGTCTATTTTTTCGCCTAAGAACTTGGGAAGCTCCATACCTGCCTGGTTGAACATTTCACCCATAGGCGGAACAGCTTTCATTATACCGCTGATAAAGTCGGCTGTGGCGGTCTTGCCGTTTTCGCCCTTTGAGCCGCCGTCCCAAACGGTTACCTTGTCTATCTTGATGTTCTTGATAGCTTCTACCTGTATCTTCATCAGCTCTTCCATGTTGTTTGCAAGAATCAGCTTGATAGCGCTGTCTGCGTTTCCGCCTGCGGCATTTACAAGCTCTCTCATACCGTCAGCCTGCTTTACGAGTATCTCCTGAGCGCCTCGTGCCTGTGCTTCCATCTTTGCAAACAGAGCGTCAGCCTCACCCTTTGCGGTACGGCGTGCAACCTCTGCCTTTGCCTCTGCCTCAATCTCAGCCTGCTCCTTGGCAATCTTAGCCTTAACGATAACGTCTGCCTGCTGAGTTGCGGTTTCGAGGGCGGCACGGGTCTGCTCTGCCTGCTGCTGTGCTATGTAGGCTTCTTCCTTTGCCTTAGCTGCCTGAACAGCTTCTGCAGCTGTAGCAAGACGCATTGATTCCGCTTCCTTTTCACGTCTTAGAGCCTCGGACTGAGCGACCTCAATCTTGGATTCGTTCTCACCCTTGATAGCAAGAGCGTTTGCGGCAGCGACCTGTATACGCTGGTCACGCTGTGCGTTAGCCTGACCGATCTCACCGTCACGATCCTTTTCGGCAACGGATTTCTTCGCATCGTTGATAGCCTTTGCGGCAGCTTCCTTACCGAGCGCTTCGATATATCCCGACTCATCGTTAATATCTGTTACGTTAACGTTGATAAGACGTAAGCCTATCTTCTTAAGTTCAATCTCAACGTTGTTTGATACGGCAACAAGGAACTTGTCACGGTCGTTGTTTATCTCCTCGATCTCCATAGTAGCAACTACAAGACGTAACTGACCGAATATGATGTCCTTTGCAAGCTCCTGTATCTCGTTCATTCTCAGACCGAGCAGACGCTCAGCGGCGTTCTGCATTATACCCGGCTCTGTCGAAATACCTACTGTGAATCTTGAGGGTACATCAACACGGATATTCTGCTTTGAAAGTGCGTTCTTCAAGTCTACATTGATAGATATGGGCGTTAAGTCCATAAACTGATATGACTGGATGATGGGCATAATGAATGCCGCACCGCCGTGTACGCACTTTGCGCTTCTTGCCTGACCGTTCTTGTCGCTTCCGACTTTACCGTAGATAACAAGTATCTTATCCGAGGGACACTTACGGTATCTTGATAAGATACCCATCAATAATGCGAATACGATAACTACCGCAACGCATATTGCAATTAAAATTTCGGGCTGCATGAATATTTCCTCCTGTAACTTAGAAATTGCTTTATTGCTTATTTATCCTTTTCAACCGCCACGACATCGCCACGCACGTCTATTATCCGCACCTGCGTTCCCGTGGGGATTGCTTCCTGTTCATCGGTGACAGCCGAAAGCTCTATGAAACGCTCTCCTGCCGCTATTGTCACCTTTCCCTCTCCGCTTTCGTTTGCGGGAATAGGGATATATACCCTGCCCTTTTCACCGAGCAGTCTGCGCACGTCAAGGCTTCCGTCCTGAGTGAGCTTTCTTGTAAGCTGAAGCACCTTTGCAACTCCGAGCATCGCAAGAAATCCCAGCACAAGTGCAATTATTATTGCTATCGCAACGTGAAGTCCGAGCGAGGTACATATAACACCCGTCCAGCCGAATACGCACAGGAATGTCATAATTCCCTGCAATGTGAAAAGCTGCATTGTGCCGAAGTCCGCCGGATTCGAACCGTCGCCGGTCGTCATATGGTCGCACCCTTCTATTGCGTGAGCCGCCATATCCGTCGGTATGTCCGCAGGAACATCGGCAGGCATATCGGGAACATCTCCAAGACCGTCTATTCCGCTCGTGTCGCTGAACTCAACGCCTTCTCCTCCGTGACCTATACCTATCATAAGCAGGATAGTCTGTATCACTATAATAAGCGTTGCGGGTATGGCTATGCAGTAAAAGACCTGCATTGTAATACCGAGCGAATTCCACCATTCAAACATATCTTCCACCCTTTCTTTTCATATAATACTGCTGCCAGAACATTTTTCACAGGCCATCCGTGAATGTCGGGTCTGTCACTTGTTGTAATAGCCCAACGTGAGAAGTATAAGAAAATTCTTGTCGGTCAGCGTCCATTGCTCATTTACATATTTGAACTCGATAGTATACTCGAATTCTTTCGATTTGAACTCCTTGTCGCCTATAACGCTGTCTATATAATCCATCTGTGCATTGTAGTCATTCTTGAATTCCGAATTTATCTTTGAATCGGTCTTTTCGTTGAACTTCTCCATATCAAGAGCGGTAAAGGTACCTGTGACACTGCCTGTTCTGGTTTCCTTGTCAGCCTTTTCGGTCAGATTATCATAGGTAACATAATTATCGAATATAGACGCTAAGGCAGCGGAATATCGTGAGAGCCATTTTGCGTCATAATCTGTGCCTGTATCGGTAAAATAAAGCTCCATACTCATTTTAGAGAAGGTACGGCAATACTCCGCAAGACTGTCATAATCCTTGCTTTTTGCAAGCGTGAATATCTTTTCAACGGTTTCCTTAGGAGAAAGCTGTACTGCGGAGGTTTCTCCCTTATCAGAACAGGCGGTCATCGCAACCGCTGTCGAAACCGCACAGAAAAGAGCCGCCGCCCTTAATAACGTTTTCTTTAATCTATATGAAAATTTCAATTTCAATATCCTTTCTGCCTATAGCAGATCTTGCTATGTAAATTTAATTTACCTTAATTATAGCACATTTGAACGAAATGTCAATATCAAACTTTGCAATTGTAAAAAATAAGCAGTTTGCACAATATAAGCCTATGTTTTTTGTGCAATACACAGAAAAGCGACATTATTTGCACCGCAGATAAAAAATTTTCGGCAAATGCACTTGATTTTTTTACGGCTATCTGCTAAACTATCAATATAAAAGGTAAATTAAATTTACAGAGACTGTTTAAAGGTAATTATCCGTAACCGTCTGAACGATCAATACTTTATCAATGCGGAAGGAGTGAAAATATGAATTCTGAAGAACTGGGAAAAAGAATTAAAGAAGCACGACTTGCCAAGAAGATGACTCAATCCGAGCTTGTCGGAACGTTCATTACAAGAAATATGCTCAGCCGTATCGAAAGCGGAAATGCCTGCCCGTCCGTGAAAACGCTTGAATATCTGGCAGGGCGGCTTGATCTGCCTGCAGGAAGTCTTATATCCGACGAGGTGCAGGGCGAGGAAGATCCCGACAGAAACGCACAACAGCTTATAACGGTAAAGCGGCTGTACAAGAAAAGCGATTATTCTGCCTGCATAAAGGCGGCGGAAAAACTCAACGGCAGTGAATTCGAGGACGAGGGGCAAGCGATAACGGCACGCTGTTGTATAGCATTATCGGAAAAAGCTATGAACAGCGGAGATAAAGCGGCGGCAATAAAATATGCAAAGCAGGCGCTTGAGCTTGCCGACAAGGGCATTTACAAGAGCCGTGAGATAAGCGTTGACGCTACGCTGAAGCTGTCGGAAATCGCAGGAGGAAAGTAATTCGAATCTCATTATAGATTGTTATGTGATATACTTATCGATACAGGAACAGTTCACAGACTGACGAAACCGTTAAGGATAATCTGCTGTGTGCCGGCATTGCTTGCTTTTACCGTGATAATTGCGATAATGGCTATAGTTGCGGTAAAATGTGTGCAGGATATGCCTGTAGTAAGCATACTGCTCGGTGCACTTGATATAATTATGATATTTTTGCTTCTGAGCATATTCAAAAGAGCTTTCGGAACAGGAAAAGATAAAAAATGATTGACAAAGCTCTTTTTTTGGTGTATAATATTATCGTTGTGATGTCGGAAGATATTACAGGATATATGCAGACGTATCGAAGTGGTCATAACGGGGCTGACTCGAAATCTCCCTCGACTAACGGAAGTAAAACTTCCGAAAAGCCTTTAACCGTGCGGGTTTCGGGCATTCGCACGCCGCAAACACACCGTGAGTTCTAACAGGAATTCTAATACAACCGAATATTTGCGTTAATCTCGGTTTTCCGAGTTAACATACATGGAGAGGTATCGAAGTGGTCATAACGGGGCTGACTCGAAATCAGTTTGACGGCAACGTCACATGGGTTCGAATCCCATCCTCTCCGCCAATGCGGCTTAGACCGCACAACAAGCCGCAAAGCAGTAATGTTTTGCGGCTTGTTTCTTTTGGAGGTTTAAAAATGGATTTTGATATTTTGAAAGTAGTTGAATATCTAAAAAATAAAAGAAAAATTTTTATATCTGAAGCAGATTTTCAATTCGAAATGGCATGGGCTATAAAAGAGTTATATCCGGAAGCAAAAGTTAGACTTGAATATTGTCCTGAGTTTGAACCATCAATGCATATTGATATTTTAGTAATTATCGATAGCAAATGGATACCGATTGAATTGAAATATAAAACAAAAAAGTGCTTTAAAACCATTGATAATGAAGCGTTTATTTTAAAAGAGCATAGTGCAAAAGACGTAAACTGTTATTTATATTTAAAAGATTTACAACGCATCGAACACATAAAGGAAAATGCGCCTTTCTTTGAAAAAGGATATGGTGTTTTCTTAACAAATGAACGCTCTTACTTGAAAGAGCCCAATAAGCCTAATTGTGTATACAAAGAGTTTTCACTTGCGAACGGCATTGTTAAATCTGGAATAATGCAATGGAGTGAAACTGCAAGTTTGGGAACAAAAAAGGGTAACGAAAGGCCTATTCACCTAAAAGGGACATACAACATTCAATGGAATACTTATAGCGAATTAGATGAGTCAAATTCAGGAAAATTCTTTGTTTTAATAAATAAAATTGAATAGTATTTATTAAGCAAATATGTAATGTAAGTTATATCATTTCTTAATCAATGCAATCTCTGCTTTTCATTTTTCTTTTGCATCTACGCTGTTCGTTTTCGTGTTCTCTGCGTTGCTTATATTTAAAGGCTTTGATGAGTTCTTTATATTTCTCTGTGCGTGGGGTGGATAATTTTTTCGGCGAAGCCATATAGGAGATAAACTCCGTTTTGGGTATGTACTGTACTGCACCGATTTTAATGCCGTGCAGTACATTTTCTTTTATAAGCTTGTGTATGCTTTGCGGATTATGTCCCATCAGTTCTGCCGCCGTTTGCGTGGGTAGAGCATCAGGAAACTCTGCCCACTCTTTCTCAAGCCACAGTCTGAAAGCTTCACAGTTTTCCTCTGTCACCTCCATCAGCGGTCTTGGATGCCACTCGGTACGGTTTTAAAACATACCGTTCAGTTCTGCGAGAAAGCCTACCTCATTATCCATACGGAATTTGAATTTTTCCGCATCCTCTACGAGCACTCTATACTTGTGTGTTGCGTGACCCGTGTTCTCATGCGGAATATAATTATGATCCATTAGATATTTCATCTTACGAGTGGAGATGTGAAGGTATTGACGGAGATGACATCCACTCATATATTTCTTTTCAGCCATATATAAAATCATCCTTTCTGTCAGCAAAAATGCGCCCGCCGTGGACGCATCATTCTTTTGCTTTATTAAAGATACTGCTGATTACATCGGCGCTTTCCTGTTTCTTGGACTTATCCAGATGGGCATAGATATTCGCCGTTGTGGACAGGTCGGAGTGCCCGAGGAAGGTCGATACATTCAGCAGCGGCACATCCTGATTGATGAGGATGCTGGCGAAGGTGTGGCGCAGATCGTGGAACCGAATCTTGCGCAGACCGTAGTCCTTGAACAGGTCGGCGAACCGCTGCGTGACCCGATTCGGGCGTATCAGCCCGCCGAGCTGATCGACGCAGATATAATCGTCATGTTTGCGGTTGTAGCTGCCCTTGAACATACGGCGGTACAGGTCCTGCTTTTCCCGTTCCTCGCACAGCATTTCATACACCGGGTCCGGCAGCGGCAGCGTGCGGCGGCTGGATTTGTTTTTCATTTCCTCTACGGGTTCGACGATGACCTTGCCGTTTTCCTTATACTCAATGATTTTGGTGTCGAGCAGTATGGTTTTCTTTTCCCAATCTACTCTCGACCACCGTGCGCCCAATGCTTCGCTGCGGCGCAACCCCAAGCCGCCCGCCAGCATAACCGCCGGATAGATAATATCCCCGCGGATAAGCCCGAGCATAGCGATCAATTCTTCCTCGGAATAGTTTTCACCCGTAAACTTGTTTTTCTTCGGGCGGTCGATGCGGTCAAAGGGGTTCGAGTCAATCAGTCCGTCCTTGAAAGCCCGTTTGAAAGCGCTGTGCAGGACGGTGTGATAGTGGATAACGGTGTTGGCGACTACGCCTGATTCGAACATCCACTCGTAGAAATCCTCAATGTCCTTTGCGGTGATGCTACCGACCGTCAAATCCTTTCGGGCAGTAAAATACCGCCGAATTCTACCGTTTATCATTCCGCGGTAGCTTTCGGCGGTACTCTTTTGAATGTTTTTCTCGACCTTTTTATAGTAGGCGCACATATAGTCGTAGATCGGAATATCCGAGGCTGGCTTTTTGTTTTGCGCGATCTGCTCGGCATAGGACTGTTCAAAGGCTTGCACCACCTCTCGGTAGGCTTTGTTCACCCTTGATTTGTTGGCGCTTTCGGGCAGCCCCAGCGCACGCCATACGGGCTTTGTCCTGCCGTTCTCTCTGACCTGTATCACGGCATAGAGACGGCCTTTTTTAGCCTGTACACTGGCTGCAAGTGTGGTTGTGGCATTCATTTGCGTTCACTCCTTTTTTGTTTTTACCGACACGAACAATATCACAACTCACCGCACAAGTCCAGACTTTTTCGGGAGTTTTCTCAAGAAAACAGACCTTTGGGTTCGAACCCGGGACTTCTTTTTGCCGCAGATAGTCGATCAGCTGCGATTTGGCAATGCGGTTTTCTCTGCCGACCTTCACTGCCGGAAGGGACTTTTCTTTTATCAGCTTGTATACGGTCTTGGTGCTGACCCGCAGGATCTCCGCGATCTCGGCGGCGGTCAGCGCTGCCGGATAGCAGCGCAATTCTTTTTCATGCTCTTTTTTCGTCATAGGCAATTCCTTTCTCCTACATCTTTATAGTAGGCTCGTCATTTTCCTCGGCGGTTATATCTTCCTCGCTGTCGGCTGCGGCGGTGAGGATACCGACCGCAAGCCCGATAACGGCACCGAGGTTGGAGGCGTTTTCCTGCGCCTCAATGCGCTTTCGGCGTTCCTCCGGGTCTTCAGCAGTGCCGTCAATTATACTGCCAGCTTCCAGAATACCGCGCAGACCAGCAGCGACAGCGCCACCGCCGATACCGCCGTGGCTATCATAATTTTTAATATTTTTCGGCGCAGTTTCTCTATCGTGCTGTCCAGAGTCTCGGTACTCTTTGAAAGGGTTTCGGAGCAATTCAAAATAAACCGCTCTTGATTCTTCCCAGCCTGTTCGACGAGGTTCTGCATCTGCGCCGCCGTTTTGCGGTTCTCCGTCACCACTTCCCGCACTGTCTTTTCCATATACTCCGCCTCGATATTCTGTATATTGATGCAGTGGTCGCTCAGCTCCTCCGCCGTTGCCAGCCGTTCGATCATCTGATACAGTTTCGGCTGAAACTCCACCGCGTCCGCCAGCAGCTTGCTCTCCCGCTTGCGCTGCTCTATCGGGATCGCATACACCTGCGGTTGATACGGAATCTGTTCCAGTTCGGACAGCGTCCGTGCGTTTTTCCTCCTCAGCATATCCATTGCCGAGTTCTGCTGTGTGTTGTTTTCTGATTGTGAATTCATGTTCCAATACCTCTTTCAAATATTTTTCGTCGTGCAGGCGAATGTCCCTGCACTTCATTCCGTTCGGACAAGTGAAGGTGATATATTTTCGCTCGTCCGTCCATGTGACACCGTAGCCGAGCCGCTGCATCTCCCGTATAAAATCCGCACGATTGCCGCTGCGGTTCATCACAAAATCAATATCGGACATCAGCTTGAACTTCCAGCTCTCGCCCTTTGCCGCGGCGCGGTACTCTCGGCTTGAAATGTTTGCACCGTCTTTTTTATACGGCTCGAGAACGCTCAGCCCATGCTGCTGACAGATACCGTCGCTGAGTGTGCGCAGCTTTGTCAGCGTGCCGGGATTTTGGCGGAGTTTGCTTCCGTTTTCGTAATGCACGGAGTTGATGACAAAGTGGTTGTGCAGATGTGCAACATCGGTGTGCGTGGTCACCAGCACCTCATGTCCCGGCCATGCTTTTTGCGCAAACGCCAAACCGATTTCGTGCACCTGCTCGGCGGTCACACTTTCGCCCGACGGAAAAGACTGCACATAATGATAAAAATTCATTCCGCCTTTTTTGTGATGTGCGGTCTTGGTCGCCATAAATTCCGTGAACGCATTTTCGCCGTTGCAGTTTACACCGCTCACCAAGCGGCGGCCGCTGTCCTCGTCCGCAACCTTTTTCTGCTGCAAACAGTATTCGATCACCGCTTTCATTGCGCTGATGCTTTGATGCGATTCGGGAATAAAACTTACCGTTGCCATTATCCTTTCCTCGCAATGCTGAGCAACTGCTCGTAGATTTTCTTCTGCCCGTCGATCATATCTTCAAAATTATACGATCGGAATGCGCCGGCGTTGATCTTTGCCGTAATTTGATTCAGATTGTTGCCGATGCGTTTGAGTTCAATCAGCAAGGGCTTCACATCTTCCGCAACATGGATGGGCGTTTCCAGCGACAGCAAAACAAGATAGTCGGTGATGCTGCGCTCGGCGCATTTTGCGTTGCATTCGATGCGTTCTTTTTCGGCTTTGGTCAGCCGAATTGTCAGCGTGGTGTCACGCCGTCTTTGTTTACTCATAAATATCACTCTCCGTTTCTAAATTCAGTGGGTTCGGGCTGCCTCCCGAAAAGCGAAGCTTTTGCCGCCTGCGGCAAAACGAGCAAAAAGGGCGAGTTGCGCCGAGCGGACAGCCGGACGCTCTGCTTGCCCCGGACAAAGTCCGGGAAATCGGCAAAACCGACGCTCCCGCAAACGCCCCGAATTTGCTTTGTTTCCGGCGCATCGGCGGTTTATCCCTACTCCCCGCCGAAAGCGGCACAAACCGCCTGTAAACCGCCGACAGGGACGAAAGGAACGTTTGGGACGAATGCTTTGGGGGTACACCGATTTAACCGTCACCAACGGCACTTTCGTCACCGGCAGAAAAGGAATATTCAATTTCCAGCAATCGTGCGCCGTTGCTGCGGTGGCTGCGAAAGCGCACACCGAAATCGGCAAGGCGATACTCCCATAGATTCATCAACCGTTTGAGTCCTCTTGCCGATATCGCCTGTCCTGCGTATTCGTTATACCGTTCGCAAAACTCCGTGTTGCTGCCACTGTATTTTTTCTGCACCTTCATAAAATCAACCAGCAGTTCCATCTCCTTCGGCAGCAGCATTTCCCGGTTCTCCATACTGTCGCCGAGCATTTTCCAAACAAATTCCTCTTTGGAAAACCGCAATTCAAGCTGGCGGTCCTCCACATCACGGCCGGTGCAGTAGAGGGTGGCGCTGTCGGCATTGCGGCGGCTCTTGTCCAGCACGAAAGCGGTATCCACTGCGCCTACGATTCCGGTGGTGCCGGTCAGCTTGTTGAACGGATCGCTGTCGCCCTGTTTGCGCAGATGATGCACCAGCAGAAGACAGATACCAAGTTCGTCCGCTAACTGTTTTAATATCCGTATTTCCTCATAGTCGTTTGCGTAAGAGGTGTCGATGCTGTTGTTGCGCACGATCTGAAAGGTATCCACGACAACAAAAACCGTGTCGGGATGCTCTTTCACAAAATCCCGTATCTGTTCGCACAGACCGTCGGACAGCGTTCCGGCAGAGGTAGCAAAAAACGCGTTGGGCGGCACTTCGTCGGTGATACAAAGCAGACGATTCTGCACGCGGCGCAGGGTGTCCTCCAAGCAAAGATACAGTGTTGTTCCTCCGGTCGTTTTCAGATCCCACATCGGTTCGCCCTTTGCAATACGCACGCACAGATCCAGCACCCACCACGATTTGCCGATCTTTGACGCGCCGCCGAGGATGCATAACCCCTGCGGCAGCAGCGTGTCAACACAAAACTTTGTCGGCGGAAGTTTCATGTCCATTAAGGTTTCGCCGTCAATAACGGCGAGCTTTGTTTTTTCGTCAGCCATACTGAAATCTCCTTGTAAAAAAGTAAGAGCAAAAGCAGCGGCGGCGGAACCGATGCTTTGGCTCTCCTATCTATCTAATGGCTGAAAACAGAAAAATCACATAAAATACTGTGAACGCAAAAATTCGTTTCTGATTTTTTTGTAATTTCCGGTGACAGCGAAAAGGTTTTATGGTATACTGATTACAGAAACGAGGTGTGCCGCATGAATCTGATTGAAACAAAACCCGTGGGCGATGCGAATTTTTATAAATTTTCTGTTGATTTTGTAGGCGATGATTTTGTTTTAGACGGCAAAACTTTGCCGCTCGGAATCATCACGCACGATATATTAAACATCCCCGCCGACAAGCTGCTCTACATTTTTAAGACGGGCGATAAACTCAATGATTTGTATAACCGATTGAATGCGGAAAATTACAGCAATGAACTGTTTACAAGCATTCGGGATACCGTAGAAAAAATACTTGATATTATCGAAAAAATAAAACCGTTTTCGTATTTTAATATCAGCGAAGAGTACGAACATATTGATCTGCTTCTCGGTGATGATAAAATCAAAGAGTGGCAGCGCGGCTTTTCTTCCATGCCGATACCGAATATCAATTTTGTTCCCGAAGGCACGGCTATGCATGACCACATTATCGTTCTTACCGAATTCATAAAATCCTACATTTATCTTTGCGCCGACACCTTCAATTTTTATAAGGTTGCGATGATGTATTTTGTAAACCTCACCGAGAACGGATTTCGGGATAAAGTGCTCCTTGCCGGCTTTACAAGAGAATTCTTCGGAAAAGAAGAGGTGGCGGAATGGATTGATGAACTGAACGCCACTGAAATTACGCACAATTTTACGCTTGAACCGGGAGTTTGGATGGCACCGGTTGTCCTTGAAAACAAGGACGGCTCGGCTTTGCTCGGCCGCCGCATCCATTTTGACCGTATGCTCAATTTTTATGTTACCGATCTATTCGAAGGACTCGCCGCCGGACATTATTCATGGCAATGCGGAATCTGCCACCGATTTTTCTTTATGGAAACGGCGCATAAGCAGTTGTATTGCAGCACCGTCAATCCGGAGTACGGCGTTCCCTGCGCATACGTTGCAAAAAATAAACTGAATATGCCGAAGCAAAAGAAAAAGGACGGTTTCGGCTACGCTATTTGGAAAAAGAGATATGATTCTCTGCGCAACGAAAAACACAAAACCAATAAAAATCTGCCGTCCGCCAAATACGATATAGATGTGTGCGATAAGGCGATCGAGCTTGCCAAGCGGCATTATGAGGAAGCGCAGATTGATTTTGATTATGCGCAAAATCAGTATGAGCAGGATATGATTTTGCTGAACCTGATTGCCGAGGCAAAAGCGGCACTGGGTAAAAAATAATTTAATTTTTCTTTGGAAAGGAGGTGCGCGTATGGACGTCGAATACAAAAAGGCCGCCGAAAAACTGCTTTGCGGCATTACGGATAAGCGGCTGCACGAGCCGGCGATATGGAACGATATTCTTTCTTCTGTCCGTTCGGGTAAGCTGCGGCTTTGGAAAATCAACGATGAAATTCTGCGTATCAAATATTTCTGCAAAGAAAAAATCGAACGCGCATCTGCCTTTACCGAAAGCGATAAAAGCGGCGTGCGGCTCGATGATCTGAACGCATATTTTGTTGAGGAAATCAAGAGCCGTGATAAAGGATATTTTGAGGCATTTATCCGCGCTTACGAGCCGGTGCTGCAAAGCCGCGCCGAACGGTTTGTTTCGCATTATAATCTGTCTGCGGACGATACCGAGGACATCAAGCAAATCTTTTTGGAAACATTGTGGTTTGCGTTCCTCGGCTATGATGCCGCCGATCCCATTCCGCTTTTGCAGTATGTGAAAAAAGCGGCGGTAATGCGACAACTGGATTATATCCGCACAACGAAAAACGCCTGCACCGTGCCGACGCAAAACGGGTATGCCGAGCTGCGCAAGGTTATGCGCATTTATAACAGCGCTCCCGAACTTTCCGCTGATGCGCGTATTGCGCTTGCCGTAAAGGAAACCGGCTTTACCGAGAAAAAAGTTACCGAGCTTGTCGCTGTCGGCAAAGCTTGCGAATATCCTGTCGGCATTGTCCCGACAGACGAAAACGAAAACGCAGCGAACGGCACCGTTGCGGACGAGCTGATTGAAGATCCGTCTGTATCCCTGTTCGATGAAGTGCTGCGCAGTATTTATCGCGCACACTTCCGCGATGCCGCCGACAGAATCAGACCTAAGGATAAGCAGATTTTATCTCTTTCCCTCGGCGTATGTTTTGACTGTTTCGGTATTTTCAAGCCCAGCACCTATGCAGAAATTGCGTTAAAACAAGGCGCGTCGGGAGAAAAAAGCATTGTGAAAAAGCGCAAGGCGGCAATCGAAAAATTTGCAAAGAAACTTTGCGACATGGGCTTTTGCGACGGCGTTTTCTTAAAGCAAACGGATATAACGGTTATAAAAAAAAAGGCAAGAAAACAGTGCAGTCAGCCAGATACGCCTATACGCCTTACGGCGACGGAAAAGCCGGAGAGATTCTGTATACCGCTGCCGGGAAATATCGCTTTCAGCTCATCCGCCTTGCGGAATTTGATATGACCGGTGCTTACGCTGAACAAGTTACAAAAATTATCGGCTATATGAACGGTAATTTTATTAAAGAAAAGTTTTATGCCATTCCCTTGGAGGAACTATCCAAAGTGAATAAGCATAACACTAAACCCAAGCTGCCGTTTTATAAAAAGCCCCGTACAACCGAACAGAAATAGTTTTATCGATCCGTAGGCCGTTTCAGATAAAACAAACGCCTACAAAGGCAAAACAAAAAATTTCCCACCGGATATCGTGGCAAGGTTCAGTGCCTGACCGCCGCTTCCAGTGGGTATTTTTATATTTCTTCCACCGTTACTAAGCCTTCCATTACTTCGACCATTATGCGTGTTGCGAGGATAAATCCCGAACTGAACGCTTCACGCTCGGTGATACCTGAAAGCTCACTTTGGCAGTCTTTGAACTTTTCGAAGGTTTCTTTCTGTTGCTCGGTAAGACCTGCCGTTAGGCTTTCCTCATTTTTGCAGATCAGCTTAACAAGCTTGTCCACCTTTGTGCCTCGCTTGATATACCTTTCGTGTGGACTGATGTTGCCGTAGTATAAATCTTCAAGTGTTGTCATTTTCATCCCACCTCACATAAGAAGAGGACGACATGTCATCGATCATACCCGACACCGTGTCGCCCTCATTTTTCATTTTCTCTGCCGCAATCAGCGCGTGCTTTACAAGCAGCATATCAAGCCATGTCCGCTCATCGTACTTCGACGGGCACCCATTTTTGAAGAAGTCTTTCATCAGTTCTCCCAGGATACCGTACTTTTCTCCCGCACCTTCTCTGCGGTACAAGTCTTCTAAACTCATCTGTGCCATTTCCGCACCTCCTTTGCAGTACAACAACATACCACAAAGGTTTTCACAAGTCCAGTGGTTTTTCAAAACCTTATTGATGTAATATCTTTAAATAATATCAGCATAATAATTGTTTTCTTTTTTTGAAAAAACCACTTCAGAAGGGAAAAGATTTTGTCCCATATTAGATATGGCTACCATTGTAAACGCCCATTCCGACAATTGCAGGGGCAACCTGTAGCAAACGGGATTTCCATCTTCTTCTACCGTGATTAATAGTAACATGTTTTTATCAGCTCCAACTGAAAGCACTTTACACCTGATACTTCCGTTGGGAATTGAAATCATGGGTTGTATTTGCGCATCTATGTAAACTTTAGCACCACGCTGATTAAAAAAATACTCTGTCTTTAAATTTGCTGACGGAACAGGCTCTATCGGAAGTTTGTTTTGTTTCTTTCTATAATCTTCCGATAATGCCTGGCATGTATAGGCGTTGAAATACTCTCCTTGCATATTCACGTTCGATTTTATTTCTTCTGCGCTTACAAAATGGCTCATAAAGTTTAAAAGAGTGTTTATACATACCAGATCATCCGCATAAACTCCAGCAAATGATTTATACCATGCATTATTTAGCTCACAAACAATATGATGTAATTTCTTATACAAAGCAAGTTGAGCATCAGATAGATCGAACCATTCGGTAGGAAGAATAGTTTTTTGCACAACGTCGGGATTCGTTGGATGAAGATTTTTACACAGAGATTTCATCAACTTTCCGAGCACACCTGCCAGCATATCTGCCATTCTAATGCCAAAGTGATTATCCGATTCCTCATCATCAACATTCTTCAGATTTGCTTTTCTTGCAGCTAAAACAGTTTTTTGATGTTCTCCTTCACGATCAATTGTCAAAGAATAGTCGCTAATAGAATTTTCGTCTAAAAAGTGCCGGAAACCGACAAAAGGCGGAGTATAGTCCCACTCGATACAATCGATTGGTTTTACATCATCAAGGACTAATAAAATTTGTTCAAACGACTCTGTTTCTCTTTCTTTCAAAGATGGGTTAATTTTGTTTTTTTCGATTCTATCCTTGAAGAATGTTTTCATTGCACCAACAATATTTTCCGGATTGTTATATATGGCGTCAACAAGTTCACGAGGTTTGTAAATAACCAATGCCTTTATAATGGAATATCTCATCATATCCATATCAAACAAAAGGCTGTTTTTGTAATCTTTGAACAGTTGATTTACAATATATTCGACTTTGCTGAAAGTTGAAATGTAGATATAAACATCGTTAGAAAACAATTTTAGGAAATCATCAAAAAACGCAATGTTTCCCTTAGCTGTAGAAGCAAAACCGTACCGCAGTTGTTTTGGTTGTATCGTTTTATTTTTCAATTCTTTATCCGAGTGACGATCGATGTATTTCTGTTCGAAGTCGCAGTATTGTTCTTGGATTTTTTGTTCGTTTTGAGACTTCCAACCCACGATAACTGTAATAAAATTATCGTAAAAGTTTTCAGCCGTAACTGTTTTGAACCCGATTGACCAGCTGTGCTCGGATTCGTCGTAATAGAAATTATATTTCAACTTCCAACCACCTTAATCTACACCTAACGTGATTTGTCTTTTACATTTATCACATTCAAGTTTGAATTCCTTTAACTCTCCATTTTTTATTTCAGTTTTGCCGAAATGGAAATGTTTTGTTTTTAAATAATCTCTAAATTGAGTGTATTTACCTGCCGGTGCAGGAACAGTTATTTCGTTACCGCAGTCGCATTTAATTATTATGTTCATATCTATTTTCTCCTTATTGGTAATTTAAGCCGACACAAAATCAAAAAATAGATGATGCAAAGTAATTTCTTGATTATCAAACGTTCTTAAATGACAGCTTTTATATTGAGGATTCGAACTTGTAGTTCGAGCGAGGTTTGCTATAGGAGTCTCTTTTGCCATTTCCGCCTTCAATTCACTCGCAATGTCCGGAATTTTTCCCGATAGTACGTACCCGATTATAGATGATTCGGAAGATTGTAAACCATATCTACCTTTCGTATAATTGTTAACACCTGTAGACACATATCGTGTGATTTTATCCGGACGACTTTCATATAAATTTTTAGCTTCAGCTCCAAAATAACTATTATCGGTTGTCCAATCTTTGAAGCAAAAGTCAATAGTAGGAGATTTAGAACCTCTTCGTTTTTTCATTGTGTTATCTGCATATTGGTGGATAGGGCAAAGTCCGTTAAGAGCAATTGATGTAGCTCTATTCCTTGAATCCCAGATGCAAACAACTTTTTCATACCACTTCTGCGTAATATCATCTTCCTCTGTCGAAACATTAACTACGAACGACGTATCACTTTTTAATCCACGATATCCTTTCCAAAAGACGTCTATGATTTCGTTAACACCACCGACCCCAATTTTCTTAGCTAAATCCGGAGGCATAGGTGTAGAAGAAGTGATTTTTATAATACTACTCATTTAAACTTCACCCCTTTGCTTTCATGATATCGGAAAACAGCTCATCTGCGTCCCTACAAGCAGATGAATAATTCCAATATTTCTCTTGTTTTGGTTTAACAATATATATGGAATTCTCTCCGTACACTCTGACATTTCTTCGAATATAAATGTTATATCGTTCTTCTGTCAACAACGAATCCAATTGAGAGAGACACTGTTCCGTGGATTTGTTATTATCAAAAAACATCAAATTCCCATTATTATTTTCGCTAATCGATAATACTAAGACGGACAAGGGAGATTCTCCAATATAAAATGATGCTTTAGGAGTAAATGACTGTCCCAAGGAATTTTTCAATACATCCATAAAAGTAGAATAGTATTTTCTATACACCTCTATAGACGGTTTCTTAAACGCAATGGAGTTAGATTTTTTATCAAAATAGTTATAAATGTAATCCAAAGCATCTGTTACCAGATATGTTTCATAGTCCTTTAGCCTATACGCATCAAACACAAAAGCATCCAATAAAGATTCATCACCAGATATTTTTATATGTTCGTATAGTTCCACAGCTTTTCCCAACATTTCTTCCGATGGTTCCGGAATCGGAATGGTTCTTATATCTCCTGCTTCCAATGCATCACGCTCTACCATCCATGTTCTGCTTGTTAAAAGGTGATAGTACGAAAACACCTTTGAGTTAATAATCAAACATAAGTATTTTAATTTTCTTTCATCGCCTGAAATACCCAACAAACTATGATTGAATATGGCATCATAATCCAGAACTGAAGCAAAAAATCGTCCTTTTCTGTGGCTTTGCTTCATAATCAAATGTGGCGCTTTAAATATTTCGCGGTTATTTAAAGAGCAACGATAGAATTGATCATCTTTATTGATCATTAATCCCTCGTTTGAAGTGTAAAATGGTACAAAACCCCTAACATCCACTATTGGATATCCCAAAAGTTCTTTATGTGAATAACCGCCTCTCCCCCTAATGAAACCTTCAGCACTGCACATATTGTGATTTGATATAAATTCTTCCATTGACGGATAGGTGCTTTGCATTTTATCGATCAATTCTAAATCCCTGGGGCTTCCCCACATGGCAATCTTCCAAATTCGATCATCTTAAACCAAATCACTTGGGATTCTGCATATATCTGTTGGGTCAATCGAGAATTTCTTAGTATCTTGTAAAGAGTATTGCGGTTTAGGAGTACAATAAAAAATATTGGTGTCGCTCTCGTTTTCCTTTTTAGGATAGTAAATGATTGCGGTACAAGGCGCGGTTGCATTGTCAAAAAGTACTCTGCGATAAATAGAAAAATTAATTATTACCGAAACAGTGTTTTCATCAAAAAGCCTTTTCCTATACATGGAACTTTGGGATGATCTGTTAAAAAGTAATCCCTTGCTTGGCATTAAAAGGCAGATAACGCCGTTTTCCTTGCATATTTTAGTGCACTTTATTGAAAAAGCTTGAGCAATTTGTTTATCTCCCACGATATAATCATTGCTATCAATATACTCAACAGCCTTTTCCGTGAGTTGACTTTGCCATGGCGGATTACCGATAACGATATCGTATTTTTTTAAGCGAGAATCTAATTCTTCATCAAAAAAGTCACTTACAATTAAATTTGTATTTACCAACTTGGGGAAAGATAATTCACTCCATATACTGCGTGGATCCAAGAAATCGCATAATGCCAAACTCAAACTAAACGAAGCAACCCTTACTGCTTCCTCATTTAAGTCAACACCGTATATACATTCTTTTAATATAGCAGTCAGTTGCTCATTAGTAATTTGAGAAACACCTTTTGTGCGCATCCAACGACAAACAATTCTACGGTAAACCTCAACCAAAAAGATGCCTGATCCGCAAGATGGATCAATAATGGAAATAGGTTCATACCCACCTTCCCAAGGGTACACTTCGTCTAACAGTGTATCAACAAGATGTAAAGGAGTGTAATACGTACCCTTGTCATCATCTCCAACATCAGAGAGATGAAAGAAAAGTTCATATATGCTACTTATTATTTTAATTGGGATAATGTTAAAGTCATACAAGGGCCATAATGTCATCTGTTGACTTTCTAAATCTGAATCACCTATTAAAAAAGATTTTAGCTCTTGTAAATCACCTTTGGTAATAATTTCGCGTTCGTTGTCAATGAGCGGTAACATATCACCGTTAAACTTGCTTTCTAAAACGCTAAACAGGTTGTATGTAGCATCCTTATTCCCAAGGACATCTGTATACTGTTTGCACACAGTGTTATCGAAAGAAAATTGCTCATAAAAGTCTTTCGGGAAAACCGATTCGCCATTAGAATCTTTTCTTTCCTCTAAATACTTTATCAAGATAGAACGACTTAACAACCCATGAACAATTGAAACGATATTCTCAGTAGAAATTTGAACATTATTTACTCTTGATTTGATTCGAGTAATCAACCTTCTACGCATAACTCGCAAGTTATTCATTAATGTTGTGTCTATTCTTGTGTTGACATTAAACCGACCCTCAGCACGCCTCCAATACTCACCGCTTTCTAATAACATACGGTTGTATGGAGCAAGCTTTTGTCTTTGAGTTTCAAGATCAGTAATCAAACTGATGGTATCTATTAAACCCGCTTCCGGATCTAAAGTGCCATCTTTCTTTTGAGGCGTTTGGTAATTATTATATATTTTTAATTCTGTTGGCGTAACTATAAAAAGCAGTGGTGCTTCACCCATATTCCAAGACAATCTATGTAGTTGTGCCGCCTTAGCAGTATTATCATCTTCAAGCATTGAAAAATAGATTAATGGGATTTTTGCTACGCCTTCCTCGTCTCTCAAAAAATATACTGCATCTACACCGATCTTACTTCTTGCTTGCTCGTAAAACAATTTTTGAAAAGCGGATAGACTTTCTACATTGTTTTCAGAAGCCAAACCAGTTTTATCATCAATGTCAAGGTATGAAAAAATACCATTTAGTTTTTCGTTCATACTGAACTCCTGCTTTCATATGGTTTTCAACCGATTATTATCACTCCATCGGCTTAATCATAGATTCAATAAATGCGATTTCTTCCTCTGTCAGTCTGTACTTGGCATACAGAGCTTCGTCAGTCCACGCTATTGAGAAATCTTGCACCGGAATGAACTGATATGTCTTTCCTGTTTCGTGTTGGTTAATTTTTGCCAAATCAAGCAAAAATCGTGCAAATCTTGTTCTCAAATATTTCGGCGGTTGGGAGTGTGAAATTAATATCTTCAATTTTCATAACAACCACCGACCAGTTTTTGATACATCTTCATAAGCTCTGCGACACATTCGGATTCGGTATTGAGTTTGCACCAAAAACCATATGCGCGCATAACGGCTTTATCGTTTTCCTGATGTGCTTTGCGGAGTTCGGGCGACATAGCATAGAACTCACGAATTCGTTTTTTACCGTCAACATTATCAATCGAACGCAGATTCGGATTGAGTTGGTCAATCAGTGCATGGAGCTTAAGATCCGTAAGTCGTTCCTCAACCTCATATGTAGCATAAATGCGAAAAGCAAGCGGAATACACTCACTGTTATTCAATTGTTTTAACCGAGAATCCACGTTGTCGGCATAACCGATTTTTACATATTCCTTGAATGAGGGATTTGTAAGTATGTATATTACTCCCACAATTGACTCCTTTTATAGCTCACCTAAAGCTACACCATCCAAAATATCCTTGAGCTTAGGTTTAACTTTGCGTTCGATATCGTTCGAATCCGCTATTTGTTCATAACGAAAACCATTGAGATCAAACGGCGGATTTTCAGCACCATCCATAGGCTCAAAATATAAAAGCATTCTTTCTAAACCCACATTCTTTATTGCATATCCGACTTCCACCATAACGTTATGCCTGTTGCTTGTCAGATCCGCAATGAATATATCAGAAGCTTCTATTTCTCTGTACATCAAATCTCTAATAGAGTATGTGCCACCGCCTTTTGTTCCCAAGTCGATTAATTCTAATCCGAAATCTTGTTCCACAATTCGTTTAATTACAGCCAATCTGCCTTCGGCTTTACTTAAGTGTGGTTCACTATCCGGATACCAACGTGCTAAAAATACCCGTTTAGGCGTATGAGCATATACCGAATCATAAATTGAAATCACATCATTAATATGCAATTTGTCGGCAATGCCGATATTATTCTTTTGTACCCAGTTAATAAAACTTCTGTATTTAACCTGATCTTGCAACTTGTAGAAAGTCATCGCTCCTAAAACCGCAATGTTTTCAGTCACGTTTGCAATACCGGATTCTCTTAGTGCAGTGTTAATATCTGATAATTTTTGAATAATAACATCTACGCATTTCGGCTTATCTTTAATCAATCCTTCTTTCAATAGATGCTCAAAGATACCCACGAAATATGTGTATTGGCTATTTCCAATGTACTTTTCAATTAGCGGATAATGCGAGAGATTAATCCTATCGCAAATTTTACGAGTATACAAGTATGGTGTGCCAAAATTGTTTGCAAGATCATCGTCAGAAAAAACATCAACACTTTCAATGATAACACTCAAGTTTTCCTCGTCTTTCAAGGGAATTTGCTTGGTATTGATGTTGTGAAACAATGCCCGACAAAACTTGTCCGTTTCACTTGCTCCGTTGAACAACAATAAGCAAAAAGGGATAGTGGCATCTTTATAGGCTGAATGCTCATTAACAGCACTTAATCTATGGTTGCCATCTATACGTAAAAATTTAGCTGTTTTTGTAACGTCAAAATCCATATAAACAGTTTGCACATTGTCTTTTTTGCGTTCATCCTCTTTGCTTTTTAGTTCGTATCCTTTTGTAGCAAATTTGAATGGGCCAACCCAGCCATTAAAATTCTGTTTTTGACGAACTGCAACCCGCAATGAAGTAATAGCATCATATTCAGCACCGTTTGCTGCCAAATCAGAACAGAGGATCACTTCGGGAAAAAAAGTAAACTCACCACTCGACAAAAACCTATCCATCTCTCCAGCATGTTCGGATAATAAATCACGCTGAATTTCCGGAATTGTTTCAGATATATTTGCTAACTTGATCATTGGGCAAAAACCTCTTATACAGAGGAAATTGCCCATGGAATAATCGATAACACCTGTTAATCTCATTGTTCATCCCCCAAGAGCATTTTTTCGACCTTTCCTTTTGCATCCGAAACAATCTTTTCAGCCTCCATTTGCAATTCAAATGCACGTTTTCTCATTTGAGCTACATGAACAGCAATCTCTTCCTGTTTCTTTTGTTCCGGCAGAAGAATAGTCTGTGTGAAATATTCTTGCATTATTAGATTTCTAATACCATTTGTTTGAGTTTGCATAACTTCAGTGATTTTAATATTATGCATTAAACGCAGATACTCAAACACATATTCCGGTACAGCTTTTTTATCATCGATTCGGATACGGTGAATAAAATTGCTGAATGCCAACGGATAGTTATCAAGCATATCTTTCTCTACAAATGCAACACGTCCGACAGGTTGATCCTCGCTACCTCCTGATTTTTCAATCAAAATGTCTTTTTCATTCAGTTCAATTTTACTAAACGATGCCTTTTTGTATTTTCTGAATTTAGTCCTGTTATTATCTAAATTCAAATTGAACTTATTATCAAATTCTGTTCCTCTGATTGTTAAACAAGAAATTAAATCGGGATCTTCAACGGTGTCATCCAACCCCCAATCTCCTGAAACATCATTTAATACTACTTCTTTCAGCAACATTCTATTGTATGGTGCTGATTTTATTGCCTCAAATAATTGTTTATACTTAAGGCTATATTTTCGAGGATCAAACCTACCACCTAACATATCATTAGCATTAATATAAAATATCCTGTTTGCTAAATCGTCACATGGCTTCAAAGGCAATGCTATATTAAGCGCATTAAGCATATAGTAATTAATGCTGTTAAGTAATTCATCTGCTTCGCTTTTTTTCTTTTCGGCTTGTTGATGAGCTTCTTCTATAGCCTTAACAATATCATTTTGTAGCGACTTGCAAACAGTAGGTATTATAACTTTACCTAATTGTTCATTATTTAGATACGATTGTGCTGTTTTGGTTGATAATCTGTAAAGCTGAATTTGACCCAATTTTGAGTCCAAAAAAACGGCAACAAATTTAGGTGAAAATCGCAAATCTGAAATTGTGATTTTGGTTATATTTTGATTTATATTTCCCTGTTGTTCATCTCTCTCAATAAAACCTATTCTTCCTAAAGTCGCTCCAACAATGGCAACTAACACGTCTCCCGTTCTACATCTTGATCGAGATAGTTTCTCATCAAACTCCTCCGATATGTATTGTTTTTTTTGCATCTCCATTAAACCGATATCTTGTGATCGATAATACAAAACACCAGTTTGTTCAAATTTTCCTTCAGACGGGGTAGAGCCATTTGCAAATTTTTGTGAGATAAACAACAACTTCTGGTGTTCCATGCCTTTCAATCTTTCAATATATTTTAAAACTGAAGGCACATAGAACTCAACATCAGTTCTTCCTTCCAATTCGCCCCAATTTATTAAAAACAATTTATTCTCATCAAAATTGGGGCTTAGAGAAAAAAACGATCTTTGCCGTTTTCAATTGCTTCTATAAATTTACTTAACTCCTTAGAAATTTCTATTAGTTCGTTATTTCCTGTTTCCTTTCCTGTGGCGTCGAAGCCTATATCCTCAGCAATTGCCATGAGAATAGGATAATTAATTAACGATTTCTTATATTGCTCCTCATAAGATTCCGTTAATAATTCTTTGACTTTTTCTATTCTTTCATCAAATCCATCAATAACAGCCTGTTTTTCGTCTTTGAATCTTTTTGTGTCTTCATCAGAATCCTTTTCGGCGGTCTTAATTAATTTATTGTACTTAGCTGTTTCTTTTTTCTTCTGTTCCAACAAATTAAATAATTCCATGCCATTATCGGATTCTGCCAACAAAGAAGATTGTATGCTTGTTCTAACTGACTGACGTTTTTCTTTCTCTTTTTTGCTGTACTTTTTCAAGAACACCACAGAGCTTTTTACTCCGGCTCCTGTTGCCATAAATGCAGTTTGAGGCATAGAAACAACAGCGACAACACGGAATGTGTCACTGATATAATCACGAACATATTGCATACTGGAATTTGTTAAAATACCATCGGGCAAAACAATTGCCAAATAACCGCCATCAGCAAGGTATTGCTCTGCCTGTTCAATGAAGAGAACCTCGCTGCTTTGACTCGGACGATCTGCGGCTTTGCTCGCCGGATTGAGCCAATCCACATCTTTAGTCGCTAAAGAATATTGATGTAAATAAGCTTTTTCTGTTTGTTTAATAACAGAACCAAAGGGAGGGTTCGTAATAATAAACTCAAAAGAATTCCGTCTAAAGCCCGAATTGCCCGTTTTCTCCTGCAGAACTTCGGGAGACACTAAACCATCAGATGCCACGACATTAGTATGACCGTCATCGTGAATAATCATATTCATTTTGGCAGTACGTGCGATTTGCTCGTTAATCTCAATTCCAAAAAGATTATTCTCTGCGAAATTATGCCAAAACGGCCACCATCTTTGATATTGTTTAATATCGGTTTTGTAATCAGGGTATTTATCAGTTGCAGCTTTACGCACTTTATCTAAGGCGTGCAACAAAAATCCACCACTACCGCAAGAAGTATCTATTACTTTGCTTTTATTGGTAATAGGAAGACTATCGACAATAAAAGATACGATGTTTCTCGGTGTGAAATACTGTCCAAAATCGCCACGGAAGAATGAACCCATAAAGGTTTCAAATGCACGTCCTTTACTATCAAGGTCAGTACTTAATAAGTCAACACCTTCTAAATAACTTACAACAGTTCTTGCTTTGGATGCGTTTAATTTTATGTTATCCTTGAAGATTTCGGGATCGTTCTTTCTTTCGCCAATCTGACGACCTTCTTCATATAAAGCAGTCAATCGCTTAAGAAGTCGCTTGTTGGTTTCCGCTTCAGCCTTAGCCTTTGCTTCTTCTGTGTTGTTTTCCAGTTCAACGGGAATTACCTGAAAATCATAGGGTTCTCCAACATCTCGATCTTTTTTCTCGTCAAATATTTTACAAAAGATTAATTTATCAAGCTCGTCAAAAGCTTCAGAGGGGTTAAGCTCACCGCCACCCCAAAGTGCTTGATGTGCTTGCTTGAATATATTAGTCAATTCGCTTTCAGTAACTTTTGCGAGAGGAAACAATTGTTGACCACTTGCTGTAGAGCCACCATTATAGGCATATTTGTAGGAACTAAGCTTTTTAACACCGTGCTGAGGGATATCGGAAACAGTTTCCCTAACACTGCTTTCTTTATCAAACTTGAAATATGCATTTTTGATTCCTGATGTAGTCCATACATATTTGATAGTTCCTGCAGTAAAGTGAGCATACGAAAAAGCCTGATTGGTAGCTTGTGCAAATTCTTGCTCAGAAACATCTTCTTTTTTGCATTCGATAACAATAAGTGGAGACGTATGGTTACTATCGTTATAGACAAAGATATCCGCCTGCTTTTTTGTGGAACCGTCCGTAACAGGAACATATAACCCGATTTTTTCTACAGGGTATTTATACCAAAGGACTAATTTGCAAAAAATTTCTGCTTGAACTTTTTCCTCAGGATTTTTATAATTTCGAGTAATATTGTGATGAATATACGTAATAACGTTTTCATCTTCCGTAATATGAATTAAACCTTTTTTAATACCTTCTTGTGTATAGATTCCGTAACTCATTTTATTTTCCTCACTTTCAATAAACATCATATCACCCCAATCGGGACGATGAGGTTATCTCTGTCAAAGGCAGAGAGGCGGTCGCTCATACAGAGACAGCGGATGTGCCGAGCACCAAGGGCGATTTACTGATAACACTTTCATTTTAGAACTGCAAATTTTTATTGCCCCAATCAGCGTTAAAAAACATAATATAGTAGATTGGTATATAAGTTATTTTGCCGTTTTGTGTGACATTTCTTTCGTTAGATACAACAAATGCTTTTTTGATATGATAATCTTCGTTTTGAACAAATGTGTTCAATGCGCTATGCACGGTATAGTCCTTACCGGACTTAACTTCAATTGGCACGGCAGAAAGGCTATCATAATCATCAATAAGATAATCAACCTCACCCTTGCTTCGATTGTCATAATAAAAGAGTTTATAACCGTGAGCGATTAATTCGCTGGCAACAACTGTTTCATAAACAGATCCCAGATTGATACTTCTCTCATCATTCAGCACAGCTCGGATGTTATTTCCGTAAAGAATACCCGTAAGAATACCGACATCATTCAGATAAAGTTTAAGCAGATTCTTTCCGGTAGATTCGATCAGGGGGAATGTCGGATTAGAAATCGCCTGAACATTCAGTGCGATACCTGCGCTTATAAGATAATCGAATTCATCTGCATAATTATTGAACGTCTTACCCCTCTTGTTCTCAATGCTTTGTACAACAATTCTTTTTTTCTTATTCTCCATATTAGAGGGAATAAGGTCATAAATTCTGCGAATTTTCAACTTCATTTCATCATCGTATTTAGAAGCATCTGCAGCATAGTAATCGTGAATTTCATCTTGTATATCGCGGACTGCTTGAATGTTTTTTGTTTCAAGATAGGTATTGACCGCATCGGGCAATCCGCCTACAAGCAAGAATTTGCGGAATAAATCCATCATCTTATTGTGCATGGACTCATCTAATGCTTCAAACCGCTCAAACTTTTTGCGCATTGAGGAAATTGCAAGTTCGTTCATTCCGTTAGCATAAAGAAATTCCTCAAAATCCAGCGGAAACATTCTGACCTTTCGTATGCTCCCCATCGGAATCGAGGTGGTTTGCGACAGCGTAACACCTAAAAGCGATCCGCTTGCAATATAAGTGAACTTATCATCCTGCGACAAAAATTTGAGCAGAGTGAGTAAATGAGGATAAGCCTGAATTTCATCAATAAAAATCAGCGTCTTTTCTTTATTCTTCATTTTATTTCCTGCAAGCATACTGACTTGCAGATAAAAATCTTCAACGGTTTTAGTATTTTCAAAAAGGCGGTCGCCCAAAGAATCAGCAATCATATTGATTTCTATATAGTTTTCAAAAAGTTTTTTGCCTACATGATTAATGATGTAGGTTTTGCCGATCTGACGTGCGCCGTCGATTAAAAGAATCTTTTTAGAATCAGATTTTAAATGCTCTTCAATGAGAGATTCTATCTTACGGTATAGCATAAAAATTCCTCCGTCAAAACTTTTCAAATGTATTATAGCACAATAACAATGACATTTCAACACAAACTTGCGATAATTTTTATGACATTTCAAAACAAAGAGATGGAACCCCCAGCTAAAATGAATAAATCTTCTATTTTAGTCGGGGATATGTGTTATCAGTGTTTAAAATAAATTTTCACTTTCAAGAGCGAAAAAGTGAAAACTCTGTGAAAATTCACTTTTTGAAGCGAATTAACCTACACGATTTTGGGTGTTATCTGGCACAACCGGTGCTTTTATTGCACTGCCAAAGGGGTAATTTTGGGGCGAAAAATCGCTCGGTTCTATCAATAATTCTAATAGGCTTTTCCGAAAATCCGTTAGAACTCGGCGAAATCGGAGGAGACTTTCAGACTCGGATTTTCACTGCGTTTTCGATGCGAACGGGTGCGAAAAGCCTTGAAAACACGGCGTTTTCGGGGTTCTCGCATCTGCCGTTATCTTCCGTCAAATTCCGCCAAGTTCGGTTTTTACCACTTGACTCGAAATCAGTTTGCGAGCAATCACACATGGGTTCGAATCCCATCCTCTCCGCCAAAAAGTCCAGTAAACTCAAGGCTTTTCGCTCAAAGGGACAAAAATTGACCAATGGGTGAAAGCCGGTACGGGGTAAGCAAAAATCCGATCATCGAATGAGATGGTCGGATTTTTGTTGTGAAACGAATACTACCGGCAGTGCCGGTAGTTCCAAAAAGCTTTAGCTATGAGTAGAAAAAGAATCCTCCTTCGTTTAAAATAGAAGGGGGTTTGCCAACCACAACAAAAAACGAAGGAGGAATCAAGTCTGAAACTTGATACAGATAGTTTATCACATAGTAACCATTGTTGTCAGCTTTTTTATTATAGCATGCTTCCACACGAAAAGCAATCTTGAAACATTTGTCCACTTCATCAAACTTGACCATGAACATTTTATCCTTAATTCAAAAGAGTTAATGCGTTACTACACAAGCGGTACCGCCAGGGTTATTTATGCAGTCAGCATCGGTGTATCCACTGTTGATAGACCATAATACAAGGCACCGTTTCGGCGGTGCCTTGTTCATTAAGGGTAGAAAATTTCATATTTATATGCTATAATATCAATGTTAAACATTCCCGGTGCGGTTATAGGAGCATCAGCCCACCCGAGAACTGAACACGGACGATGATGAAAGCCTGTAACTTGCAAAAAGTTATGGGCTTTTGCGTTTTGTAATAAGGAACTGGGCACTGCTCAGTCGTATAATAAGTGAAGGGGTCAGACGTGATCCCGGAATCAGGAGGAACTTACATGGATAACGGTGCAAGTAGCTACCGCCGTTTCCTCGATGGTGATGAAAGTGCCTTTAACGAAATAATGGAGGAGCTGTTCCGTAGTCTTGTTTTCTTCATTAACGGTTATGTGCATGACATCCACGCAGCCGAAGATATTGCTATCGACGCCTTTTCGGATCTGGTAGTACATCGTCATCGGTACAACTTCAAAGTCACACTCAAAACCTATGTTTTTATGCTTGGTCGGAGCCGTGCTCTCGATCACATGAAGCACCGCAAGGTATTGAGTTTTGTCGAACTGTCCGAAGCAGAAGGTGTTTAGGATGAAAAGACTTTGGAAGGGATAGTCCTGGCAGACGAGCGAAAGCGAGCAGTACATAGTGCGATTGCGAAACTGTCGGAGGATAAGCGTGTTGTTATACATCTAATCTATTTTGAGGAAATGACCTACGATGAAGCAGCCAAGGTTATGAAGAAAAACCGAAAGCAAGTGGATAATCTGTTATATCGTGCAAAGAAGGAACTTCGCATCATTCTTGGAGAGGATGGTGAGCTGTTATTATGAGAGAAATAAATGAATGTACGGCGGAAGTGTTCCGTCGAAGCGAAAAGCGCATCAAAGAGCGCAAGCGTAACCGTAACAGAATACTAATGTGCTGCATCCCACTATTGATTTGCATTACGGTGTTCTCCACGGCAATCCTGCCGGCTATGATGCCTGCAAAGAAAGGTGAAAATTTAAGCGATAATTGTTCAGATATGGCGGGCAATGCTGATGGTACTAATGTTGCCTATGTTAGCGTGGAGGTTATAAACGTCGGTACAGCCACACAGTCTAGCATACTGAAGGATGATGCTGATGAGGTAGCACAAATCTACTATACCTTGCAATCGTCCTTTGTGAACTCCGGCGGAGACAATAAAGAATCGGTCAATGACATGGAAGATGATGGGTTAGTGGAAGACAACAAGGACTTTTCCCAAAGTGGAACAACAAATCTATCTTCCGAATTTAGAATAATCTTTACCACCGAGAATGCTTCACAAACCATCTATTCTCTTTCTGGGTACAAATTGATCAACGAAACGATGAAACAAGAAACATTATTGACTGCAGACCAGCGTTCAAATATTTTGGATACGCTTGGATTAACAATCACGTGGGAGGCGGAACCCAAATGAAAAGAATAAATGCCATATTACTGACCGTTCTGCTTTTGGGTATGCTCACTGCCTGCGATCAAAACGTTGGTCGGCATGCAGATGGCATAATAAGAGCCGATAAAGCAACCTTTGAAATCGGCAAGACACATAGCTCTTTTGAAGGTATGAACATTCAGATTGCAAATGCAATTTGGGATGATGAAGAAATCAAACTCGACGTCAACTGGATTAACAAAACAGGATATGACGTCGTGTACGGCTCATCATACGATATAGAGCGTGAAAACAATGGTGAATGGTCCAGTTGTGTTACTCTTGAAGACCTCGCTTTTACTTCAATTGGATATGAGCTTAAAGCCGGTGCAACTCAAAAGAAAACATATAACCTAACAGATGTTTTTGATATTTCCCAAGATGGCAAATACCGCCTTACTACAGATTGCTTTATCTATGATAAGGGGCGCGGTGGCAAAAGCACAGAGTGCGAGTTATGGGTAGAGTTCACCGTTACTCGTATTGGTGATACAAGCGGAGATGTGAAGAAAACCTTTGTTGATTTTGTCCCTCAATACATCCGCACAAACGGATATTACGAAGATGTTGAGTATCCGGTAGTGAAAATCATTCGCTCGGTTGACGAATTGAATTCTTATTATAACGAGAACAAGGAAAAATATAGCCTTGAACGCAGAGAAGATCCTGCTTCGGACAGCACAATTGGCTTCCTTGATGCCTGTGACAAGTACAACGCTGAATACTTTGAGAAACAAATTCTCGTAATGGTACTGCTTGAAGAAGGCAGTGGTTCTGTCCGTCATAATGTAGATAATGTAAAATATGGTTCGGACGGAAAACTCTATGTTAGCATACGAAGAGATGTACCTGAAGTTGGTACAGCTGACATGGCTGAATGGCATATTCTAATTGAGGTGAAGAAAGATGTCATCGTTGCAAGTGAGTCGGATGTTATTGTTTATCTGGATGGAGTAGATCCTAAGACTCAGCCTGCAACAGTGCGAGAGAACGGAAACTATTCAAACATTACGCTTACTATTCCTCACGATTGGGAATATGAGACGGAACGTAAGAACGATTCCACCGAATATTGTATTGCCATTTGGCCGGAAGGACAGACAGAGGGAAAGATTAAGGTATGGTACTATAACGCTTTTGGTGTTTGCGGAACCGGTCTTGAGGAGGAAGAAATCACCGTTGGCGGTTATAGCGCATGGAAAGGAACCTATGATAACAAGAAGCATTGGGATTATATAAGTTTGAGAAATACTCCCGGTTCTTACGTTATTATGAATGAAGGTGCAGATAAATGGCTCGGAGAGTATGAAACTGAACTGATGCAGATCCTCGATACGATAAATGTTGCTGAGGGGTATATCAGCGAAGGCGAAGCCATTGAGATTGCTAAGAAAGCAATAGATGTGAAATACGATGAAATCCGCGCAAGGTTTGATTCCACAAACGGATTTTGGCGAATTAGTTTCCATGAGAAAAACTCTTCTGCCAGCGTTAAGGATATCATTATGACGCTTGAAGGAAAAATCCTTGATGATGAATATTTGAAGCTGAAGGAGGTGCCTTGATGAAAAAGAAGATATGGATACCGATTTTGATAGTTGCAGTTATCGCTATCCTTGTTATTCCGATTCCAACCGGAACCTATAAGGATGGTGGAACACGGGAATACACATCACTGACCTATAAGATCGTGGATTGGAACCGCTTGACCGATGATGGCTCCACATACAGCGCCACTAAGGTGTATTTCTTCCCGAATAACTTCCGTTCCATTGACAACCTATGGTATAAAGAAGAACCGAAGGTCGAACACACCTTTATTGCAACTATACTTGAAATCAATGGAACTTCTGTTACAGTGCAGCCGGTTGAGAACAATGCTATCCTAATGAGTTCTGATAAGGTTTCCTTTGGAACTGCAGACCTTGAAAAGATTGATGCAGAGGTTGGTAGTGTTGTAAAAGTCATCTATACAGGCGGCGTGATGGAATCTTATCCGGCAAAGGTTAATGCGAAGAGCTGGTCATTGTCAGAAGATTTACGCCACATGGAATATACCGAGCAATGGTTGGATAAAGAAACAGCCGAAAAATGCGATAGCGATGGAAACATTGTTAATATTTTTTCGCAAAAGCATGTTTTTTAGAGTTATATAATTGAAGCGAGGTGATATCAGTGAAAAACAAGTATAAGCAAAAAAACATAGATATGTGTATTCGTCTAATTGCAAGGCATGATTATACTGCTCTTGAAGAATTTTATAAAGAATTTTCAAATCCTATCTACCGTTTTTCACTTATGCTTTTACACGATTCTCACCTTGCCGAAGACGCCATGCAAAACACATTTGTTAAAATAATGGCTAATGCCAAATCATACAGCCCGGGGACTAACCCGCGTGCTTGGATATTTGCAATTGCAAGAAATGTTTGCATGGATTTATATAATAAAAAAGTACCTATTGTCGAGGACACCGTTTTGCATTCTTTTTCGGACGAATATGCTATTGACACTCTTATTGATTCAATAACAGTCAGGGAGACAATCCAAAAGTTGACAGAAATCGAAAAGGAAATCTTATCTCTCTATATATTTGCCGGATTGAAGCAGATAGAGATTGCTAAAGTATTACAGTTTCCTTATGTAAAGGTACGATCCCATTACAAATATGCTATTCAAAAATTGAGAAAGGAACTAAGTGATTGATAATGAAAGATAAAGGTATCATTGATAAAATTAAAAAAAGTTACGAAGTGGAAGCTCCCGAAATTTTAAGCAGACTGTCATTTTCCCAAAATGAAACTGTTTCCCAATTTCCTCAAAAGAAATATGTACCGTTAAAAAGAATTATTGCTTGTTGTGCAAGTTTGGCTTTAGCTATTGGAATAGGAGTTGTTTCGGTAATGCATTTTAATATAGATAACAATAACAAACCACCGCTAAATACAAATGCTTTACAAAATACGGGTATGTCAGGAATAACAGGTAACGAAACAAACAACACACCAAACTCTAACTCGACGATTATAGAAGCTCCAAAAGTGTCATATGACATCCCATACTCAAGTGATTATATATGGACGTCAGTTGAAGATTTATATAAAAACGCTGATCTTGTCATTATAGGAGATTACAAAGAGACAAAAGATACCTATTATGCAAAAGACCGTGGAAGATTGATAACCTCTGGTACAGTTGAGATTGAGACAGTAATAAAAGGCGATCTTACCGAGATGAGTTTTGAAACAGAAGAAATAGAATATTATGGTGGAAAAATGAGCGTATCCGAATTTATAAAACAAAATGGAAAGGAGGTTACCAAGCAATATGTAAACGATAATTTTGAAGAACAGGAGGTGAGAGAAAGATATATAGGCGAAAAATCAAGCACTAGCGTAAATGCCAAAGAAGGTCACAAATATCTGATATTTCTTAATTATGACAAAGATTCTGACAGATATTTTGTATGTAGCGACAGCTATGGTATGCGTGAATTGAACGATGAAGGAAAAGCATGGAATCCTGATTTAGCAACATTTGAAAATATTACAATAATCGGAGGAATAAAAAGATGAATGCAGAATTTAAGTAATTGTCTACATGATTCATAAAAACATTTGGCTAAACAAGAAATGCCTCTGTGTTGGAAGCATTGTTTTCTAAGGAATTTATGTAAGTTTTAATTTCAGATTTCTGTTTAACACAGAGGCATGTTTCTTAAACAGCGAGGTAAAATATGAAAAAGCTAAAGAAAAACAAAATTTCATGTTTTTTATTAGTATTCGTATTTATAGCCACTTTCATCATCGCACCGTTAAATGTATCGGCGACTTCGGTAAATACATTTAGAGAAGCTTCCGGAATCACACAGCAATACCGTGCAACGGGAACAACTGCATGGCAAACACTAATGCCTAACACAACTTTTACGGGTGCTGACGGAGTTTTATTGCAAACTTCAAATAAACCCTATTATCTGAAATACAAATGCAGAGACAACTCTCACGGCTGGCTTGACCCTGTACTTAGTATAAATAGTGGTACATACGACTATGCTGGGTGGCTCGGATATTCTGTAACCAATATTTCAATTGAGGTTTACGATTACACGAGGCGGATATTTGATAACTATGTAGTTATGTATCGTGCCAAGGTGGCAGGAGCATGGCTGGATTGGGTAAGCAATGGAAATCCTAGCGTAATGCAAACAATAAAATCCGGATTTGGATTACAGGGTAATTTGGATACAAGTTCCACTGACGCAGGCTGGGCAAGCAAAGGTGTTATACAGGCTCTTGAAATACGGGATTACGAAAGAATAGAAAACTATCCTACCCCGTCTGCAAACGCAAAGATTATTGACGCGCCTTACATATATCAAAATTTTGATTATCCCAACGGTTGTGAAAGCGTCAGTACAGTAATGGCATTACAGAAAGCAGGAATCAATATAAGTGTTGACAGTTTCATTGACAATTACCTTGATAAAGGAGCAACACCGATTGTCGGAGGAACCGGTCCCGATCCTGATTTGGTTTACTGTGGAAATCCAAGGTTAAAATCCGGATGGGGTTGTTATTCGCCTGTTATTGTAAATGCGTTGAATAAATTTGTAAATAAAAATACCCATACAGTTTCTCAATTCTACGGCAAATCGCTTGATGAACTTTGCCACACATATATTGATAATAATATTCCTGTGATTATGTGGGCAACAGTAGGTATGATAGACAGCAGTGCAAGCAGCTACTATGCACATTGGACAAGCCCTGGCGGAAAGGCAATCTCATATAATACGAAACTTCACTGTGTTCTTCTTGTGGGATATGACGAGAATAACTATTATTTCAATGATCCTATGCATATGAACGCTGACGGAGTGAAATACACAGGTTATTCAAAGGCAAGCGTGGAGAAAGCATACAGTATCTTGAAAAAGCAAAGCATTGTTGTAGCGCCGAAATAATTGAAAAATATTGTTTTAACTTAATGGGTAATGGAAATGGATAACGTAAAAAGAAAGAATATTAAATTTAATGTTGGTGCTATAACTATTGTGTTATTGTTGGCGACTTGCAAACGAATATTTTAGCCAAACCAAAAGTTCATAATTAACTGTATAGTCATGACAAAAGGCGTCGCAGAAATGCGGCGCCTTCGTTCTATTCTATCATAAATGCGAGCCATTTAGCTCCGTAGGTATCAATTGCGAATCCGTAGTATAAAGATGAGGCAGAAAGGATGGTGAACAGTTTGGACGATAGTAAAATAATTGAGTTGTTCTATGAGCACTCGGAGCAGGCAATCATTGAACTATCGAATAAGTACGGCACTGTATGCACAAGAGTAACGAAAGGTGTCGCTTCGGCGGCACCTTTCAAATACGGGTAGAAAAAGTCACAAATAAATGATATAATAAAGAAAAACTTCAAAAGGAGCGCCTATGGGAAAGCAGCACAACAGAAGAATATTCGCAGGGTTCTACAAGCGGTATGACGGCAAATTCATCTACGTTGTTTCTGTTGTTCCCGATGTAGACACCGGCGGTCAAGTGGTCATCTTCCACGAAGGGATCGACGCCTGTGAGTGCAAATACTACTCCATGACCAAGCAGTCATTCTGCGAGATGGTGGAGGTGGACGGAGAATGGGTAGATAAGTTCGTCCGTCAGCCGCAGGTCAGGATCACGGATACGCACATTCAAAATCTCATTGACGGCGGCTTTAGCGGCCCCGTCCGAAAGAGTAAACCTAAAGATGAAGAAATGCTTGCGTATGAGTCCCGCTCCTATCGTCTTTCCGAAACCTATACCGATTATGCAAAAGACCTTTGCACAAACTACAAAACCGATTTGCGTAGATACAATTTGTGCGTTACACAAAAACGGTACATCGGCGTGTATGGTAAACACGATTTCGATATATTGAAAGAGGATTTAAAATTCCTCAATGACTGCCTTAAAACAGTTCTCAAAAGTTACGGCGCATATTTTAATGAAAGGTATATCGATGGACTATCCGTCCGAAAGTATGCCGAGGCACACAATATGAACCGTGGCAGCGTGGATCACCTCAACCGGAAATTCATAGCGGAGCTTGCCGCTGCTCTCAAAGCGCGGGACGAAGCGGACGGCGTGTGCCGACTTCATAAAAGAAAATAAGTTAATATCTCATACAGACACTTGCTTATCCAAAGCAGGTGTCTTTTTTATGCCCAAATGCCTATGACAGAATTATGTCAAAACCAATTGAATTCCCAAATACGGAATGAGAGGATAAATTTTGCCGACATCTAATATTTTCGCACTTCCCGACGGCTATATGGTGAGAGAAATATATTTTCTTTTTCCGCCGTTATGACGGAACTGTGTCAGTCGGGAGTTGGATCGGCTTGAAAAGTGAAGGGATGAATTTTCTTCTCCCTCCGTCATTGTGACACGCTTATGTCAGTTGGGAGTTGAATTCCCATGGAAAAGTGAAAGGTACTTTTTCTCTCCTCTGCCGTTACTATGACAATTTTATTTCACACGGATAATCGTTTCCTTTGGACGAGTGAGAGGATGTCTTCTCAAACACAACTGAATAACCTGCCGACAGGATATGCGGCGGTGGACTTTGCGATGACAGCGATCCGAAGGATCGTGCCGTAGGAGAAAGGCGCAGACGATGCGCCCTCAAAAGAGGACACGGCGAGCAAGGCACAAACACCGATGAGAAACACGGTCAGAGTGAGCGTAGGAACGATGTCGGGTGTACAGGTAAAAACTGCGGAGAGCGAGGAAGGACTATGAACTTTCTCTCGTAGGACAAAAGCCGTGATCTGCAAAACTAAAAACGAATTTTTATGAAAGGTGGGATGGCTATGATTGTGCCAAACGAAACAGACCAACACAACACAGAAAGGAAAAAGATAATGAAAAAAGATGAACTGAAGCTACTCAAAATGTCGGACATCCAAGTGCGGGAAGTGGATTGGCTGTGGTATCCGTATATTCCCTTCGGTAAGCTGACGATCATACACGGCGATCCGGGAGAAGGCAAAACAACCTTCGCGCTCCGCCTTGCCGCCGCCTGCTCCACCGGAACGCCTCTGCCGAATATGGATACCATTGCACCCATAACGGTGATCTATCAATCGGCAGAGGACGGTCTCGACGATACCATCAAGCCTCGTCTCATAGAAGCAGGCGCAGACCAGGAACGCATCATCAATATTTGCGAGGAAGAAAAATCTCTGCATATGTTGGACGAAAGAATTGAAAAAGCCATCGTGCAGTGCGGTGCCAAGATGCTTATCCTCGATCCGATGCAGGGATACCTTGGAGAGCGTGTGGATATGAACCGTGCCAACGAGGTGCGGACGATTATGAAATCCATCGGGCAGGTCGCACAGCGGACCGGCTGTGCCGTTGTCCTTGTAGGACACCTCAACAAAGCCGCCGGTATGAGCAGTGCCTACCGTGGACTCGGATCTATTGACTTCCGCGCCTCCGCAAGAAGCGTTCTCGTGGTGGGCAGACTGCGGAGCAACAAAAATGTCCGTGTCATTGTTCACGACAAATCTTCTCTTGCTCCCGAAGGTAAGTCCCTCGCCTTCAATCTCGGTAACGAAGAAGGCTTTTATTGGCTCGACGGTTATGAAAATATTTCTCCCGAGGAATTGCTGTCCGGCTACGGCAACGCGGAAGAAACAAAAACGATGCAGGCAGAGGAACTGATCCGTGCTATGCTGGATGGCGGTGCCGAGCTGCCCTGCGGTGAGATCTTTGCGGCGGCAAAGAGAAAGCAGATCTCACAGCGCACCGTCAACGAAGCAAAGAAAAATATCAAGGGCATCGTCACCCGAAAGGTAGGCGTAAAGTGGATGTGGTCTATCTCGGGTGAAGATTGCAACATTGCAGAGGTGTCCTATGAAAAGGAATAGAAAACGCAGCTCTGCATGGTTCCCATGGGAGTCCCTTGCATTGTTGCATTGTTCTTTTTGCCAAGACAACGGATGCAAAAGACCGAGCGCGGGAGCGAGAACGAAGGGCGCAGAACACCGCCCTTTGAGCCACACAAACGCCCTGTGTGCCGTTTTTATCGCAGGGACGGGTAAACACCCCACCGAGCAAATATTCCCCTCTTTCTGCCGTTGTTTCGGAAATACGGAGAAGGCGAGGGCTACGCTTTTGTACTCTCTCTTTGGAGAGAGTGCGAGCATCGCATTCGACTGGTCGCGGAACGCCCGCGCCCTGCCTTCTGCTACTCGGCGGGCAGAAGCCCGCACCCACTTCTTACCTTCTTTGAAAAGAAGGTAAGCCAAGAAACTTTAGAACAGAAAGGAGCATCTATTTTTGAAAAACAAGAAGATGAGTATACGCATCAGCGAGGAAAACCTCGCCGCCATACACCGCAAGGCAGAGCAAGCGGATATGACCTTCACAGACTACGTGACCAAAGCTTGCCTCGGAAAACAGATCGTCGTCATAGATGGGCTTGACGAATTGATCCGTCAGCAGAAGGCTATCGGGCGCAACCTCAATCAGCTCACAATGCTTTGCAATATGGGTAGAGTCAGCGTGGCAAGCCTTGCGGAAATGAAAGAACAGTACGCAGAGATCAGCGCGGCTCTGACGGAACTTCTGGAGCGAAAGCGGTGGTCGGATGGCAACGGTTAATATCATGAAAAACAAGCGCACACAGTCAAGAGCAGGGCTTGCATTCATCCTCTCTTACTGTAAGCGCGACAGCAAAACCATTCACGAAGGCAAAAAATTTGTGTCGGGTGTCAACTGTGTTCCCGAATCCGCTTACCGTGAATTTATGAATACCAAGCTGCAGTATGGAAAGACCGAGGGCAGAATGTTCTATCACTTCACCCAATCCTTCCACCCCGACGAAAAGCTGACACCCAAAACTGCTCATGAGATTGCGCTGAAATTTGCACAGCAGATGTTCCCCGGCTTCGAGGTTCTCGTTGCCACCCATACCGATAAGGCACACATCCATTCACACTTTGTTGTCAACAGCGTGAGCTGCGAAAACGGATATAAATATCATTCGGACAACGAAAATATTGGGCGCCTGCGAGATGCCTCGGACAAGCTGTGTATGGAATACGGTCTGTCGGTGGTCACTCCGAAGGATAGATCTCAAAAGGTCAAGCAGATGTCCGCAAGGGAATATCACTCTGCCGAGCGCGGTGAAAGCTGGAAGATGCAACTTGTGGTTACGATTGAGGACGCTATGGCTATCGCAAGATCGAGAGAACACTTTATACGCTTAATGGAAGCCGAGGGCTATGAGGTGAAGTGGACTCGTGACAGAAAGAGCATCACCTACACGACACCCGACGGAAAACGGTGCAGGGATAACAAACTGTACGAAGAAAAATTTTTGAAGGAGAATATGGAATATGAGTTCAGAATACGGCGAGAAATCGAGAGAGGATTTGAAGGGTACGGCAAGAGCGCAGATCAAGAAAGCGGAAACCTCCGTCCCCTGTACGGCGATAATGGATGTAAACTGGAAGGCATTGATCGCAGCAATGAATACGCAGGTAGATATGCTTTCGGAGATACAGGATTCGCTGACCAAGCTGACAACGAAAGAGGAACTCACCTCGTATATGGATCAGCAGATCGGGATACTGACCGAGTACGCCGAGAGCAGTCGGGAGCTGACCGAGCAGTTCACGGAGATGATGGAACAGATGGTGACAGCATATACCGAACGGATGAGTACGGCAACCGAGAATTTATCCTCACAGGTTGGGAAAGCGAGCGAGCAGTTCTCACAGAGTCTCTCTTCGGAACAGGAAACGGTGAGAGCATTTACGAAACGGAGTATATGGATCTCGCTGATCCCGACGGCGGCGCTTATCATCTGGGAACTGATACGGCATATCTTTTTGCTGACCTAACGAATATCATCGACGAGGATGCTCCCGTGGAGGATTGCACTACAATGCATCAGCCACGCAGACAAAAGAAGAATACCGGCCCCGTGATGGGCGGTATGTAAAACAATAATGCAACAGCCGATAGCGGCGGAAAGGAGTTCAATGAACGAATACAAAGAATATCTTGAAACAGGAATGCTCGGCAGCTACAGGCCGGAGAATGCCGTGGTTAAAAAATTCGACAGCGGCGCGGCGCTCACTCTCTTCCGTGATACGGTCTGCACACACGAAGGAGATGCCCGCGTCCGGGAGCGTGAAATGCTAGTAAAGGGAAAGCGGTTTATTATTTCCTCTGTCTTTCCCGTGAAAGCGAAAGCAACGGCTACGGACAGAATGCTGGCTCTCATAGACGCAGACCTCCAAAAAGATGCTAAAAGTTTTTGAATTTTTCCGATTCTGAATGGACTTCCGGCAAGGGATACGGTATACTGTGTGGTACCGTATCGGCTTGCCCTGCATAAAAGGAGGATGCAAAATGACAAGCCAAAAATATACAATACTCTACGGTAGATTAAGCCAGGACGACGGCAAGAGTGCCGAGTCCAACAGCATAACCAATCAGCGACTCATGCTCGAAAAATATGCCCGTGATAATGGATTCGATAACGTCCTGTTTCTTGCTGACGACGGCTATACGGGAACGAACTTCGAGCGTCCCTCTTGGAAACAGATCGAGGAAATGATCAAGCGCGGCGAGGTGGAAACACTGATCGTCAAGGATCTCAGCCGCCTCGGCAGAGAGTACCTACAGGTGGGTTATTACCTTGAGCTGTTCTTCCCGAACATGGGCGTGCGGTTCATAGCGGTCAACGACGGTGTCGATTCGCTGGTCGAGGGGAGCAACGATTTCAGTCCGATACGCAACTGGGCAAACGAGCTTCACGCAAAGGATTCCAGCAAGAAGGTTCGTGCGGTGAAGAAGCTGCAGGCAGAACGGGGAGAGCGGCTCGGCGGACGGCCTCCCTACGGCTACAAAAAGGCGGACAGAGAGAGCAAGGAGCTCGTCCCCGACGACGAAGCCGCGGCGGTGGTACAAAGAATCTTCTCTCTGTGCGCCTCCGGCAAAGGCCCCAATCAGATCGCCCGTATTCTCCGTGAGGATATGGTGCTAACACCCAGCAATTATTACTTCCAAAAGTACAAGAAAGGGCATTTCGGATTGGACACCACCCGTCCTTATGCATGGGGGAGCAGTACCGTGACGGGTATCCTTGACAACAAGGTGTACCTCGGACACACCATTGGACTGCGTACCACGACGATATCGTATAAAAACAAAACAACGGTACACCGCCCCGAAAGCGAATGCGCCGTTGTGGAAAATACGCATCCCGCGCTGATCACACAGGAGCAATGGGATATCGTTCAGGATGTACGCACGCACAAGAAACGCACACCAAAGCAGATGGCAGAGCCGAATATCTTTTCGGGACTCGCCTACTGCGCCGACTGCGGAAGGACGATGGTACTGCACCGAGCAAGCACGATGAAAAAGTCTGATTACAATTTCAAGTGCTACACCTACGGCAAGCGCGGCAAGGGAGAATGCACTCCCCACCACATCCGAGAGGAAGAACTGTACGCCATCATACTGGATGACCTGCGACGGGTGACACACTTCGCCCGTAAAAAGGAACGGCAGTTTGCGGAGTATATCAACCGCAAAAATACAGCACAGCTTCGGCAGGAGATCAATGCCCTGCAAGTGGAGCTTGAAACCATGCGCAAACGCAGAAGCGAGCTGGCGACCTTGTTCAAGCGGCTGTATGAGGATAACGTGCTCGGCCGTGTGACCAATGAGCAGTTCCGTCTTCTCTCTGCCGATTACAATGCCGAGCAGAAAGAGATAGACGATGCTCTTCCTCTAAAAGAGGAACGCTTGGAAAAACTGAAATCGTCGGCTGCCAATGTAGACGCTTTCATTGAGAAAGCAAAACGGTACAAAACCATTGATAAATTGACACCCGAAATCGTGAGGTTGTTTATTGCGAGGATCGAGGTCGGAGAACGTGCTGTGAAGCACTCGCGGCACTCTGCTCAAAAAATCCGTATCATTTACCGTGACATCGGTGAATGGGATTACGACGATGCGGTCGAAGCCGAACAGCAACAGCCACAGGTCGTAGCAGTAACGGTTGCACAGCCGGAACTGCTCCCTGCATAAGCACCGCACAAAGCGGGATAAACGCAGTAAAGGCGGATGACAAACGCCATCCGCCTCTGCTGCACCTACATACTGTCAAAAAATGTCCCTATGAACACTAACAGAAGGGTTTTCTGGACTTTTCCTTTTTCTCGGCGAGGTGTTGATCTTGCGAAAAATGCAGGAAATCCAGCTCTTTTTCGGCTGTTTTTTGCACGTTTGTTAGAACCGGCAATGCCCGAAAAGCCTTATATATCAAGGCTTTTCGGGGTTGCCTTGATTTTTTTGCAAGAACTGTGCGTACCAGCCCTGACTTTTGGTGTCCGGAAGCGCAAGAACATTGTCCATAACGTTCGCGGAAGTGATCTTTGATTTGTAGTCCAGATGACTGTAAATATTCGCCGTCGTGCTGATATCACTGTGACCGAGCCATTCCTGTATCTGCTTCATCGGAACATCGTTTGCAAGAAGTAAGGATGCGCAGCTGTGTCTGAGGTCATGGAATCGAATATGTCGCAGACCGTTTCTCCTCAGAATTTTGCTGAAGTTCTCTGTTACCGCGTTGGGATTGAAGATCGTTCCCATAGCGTCAACAAAGATATAACCGTCGTAGTCGTAGCTATAACAGTTTCCGCAGACGCGCTTATTTTCCTTCTGCTGCTCTTTCAGTTCCAGAAGTTTTTCTCTGAAATGTCCTACCAACGGAAGCGAACGTAAGCTTGATTTTGTTTTGGCGCGGTCCTCGCTGATGATCACAGATTTGCCGTCCACCTCCGCTTCGGTTACAATATGCCTGATGGTGATGGTATTGCGCTCAAAGTCAATCGCATCCCATTTCAGGCCGAGAGCTTCACTTCGCCTCAGCCCGTTTAAAGTGGCGACTAAAACAGGAAGTTCCAGCTTTGTTCCTTTGACTACTTCAAATAAATGCTGCAGTTCTTCTGCATCAAGGAATACAGGCTGATAATCATTCTTTTTCGGGCGATCTACTTTCATTGCCACATTCTGCGTAACAAGGTCGGTTTTCATTGCGTATTTCAGCGCCTGATGAATAACAGCGTGATAGTGAATAACCGAGTTTGGTTTGACCGTTTTCAGCTTTTCGGAATAGAATTGCTGAATGTGTCTTGCCTCCAAACCCTGAAGCGTTACCGCTTTCTTTCGGAAATACGGCTCAATCACGGATTTCACCATTTGCTCGTAAGAGCTGAATGTGGTTGCTTTAACACGCACCTTGACGATTTCCAACCATTCAAGCAGGTAGTCTGCAAACGGCATATCGGAAGCAAGCTCGCCGACTTCCTGCGGCGGCACGAATTCACTTCTGATTCGCACAAGCTCGGCTTCGGCTTTTCGTTTGTTTCCCTTTTCGGGCAGTCCCGTGGAAAAGTATTTCACACGGCGTTTTCCGTTGTTGTTATAGTAGCTCAGCACTACATAATAAAAACCTTTTTTAACTTGTAGGTGTCCTGATACCATTGTTTTTAACTCCTTTCATTGTACATCACAGGAAAGACCTACACCGACAAGCCTATTATAGCTTGCCGGCATAGTTCTTTCCATTCTGCAAAAGTCACTCGCTGTACACTTTGGTTCGAATTAACGGGCGTCTCTGTTGCGCTCTCGTTGGCGTTTCAGAAGCTCCAAGCCTTTCAGAATATCTCGTTTAATTTGCTCATCGCTGTAATTTTGCGGAAAGTATTTGCGAAGCTCATCACGAGGCAGTTTGATTTGTTCCTTTTGATTTGGTTTTTCTTCCGATAAAACAGCGTAGACTGCATCGGCGGTAAGCAAGCCGTCCTGTGACATTTTCTTCAGCCTGATACTCTGTGCGTGTGACGGCGTGCAGTCATTCATATTGATTGCGTCAAGCAAAGTGAGCTGTTCTTCTCGGTCAAGGTAGGAGATTTCTACCGCAGGGTTGAAAGCGATTTTGTTTTCGTCTACCATTGAAAGCAGTTCGGGAATTAAGTAAGTTAATCGGATATAGCGTTGGATTTGTCGCTCACTATCGTCGCTGTCTTTGCTCACTAGTGTTACACTCAATAACTTCTCGCCAAGTTGGCGAGAAGTAACACCTTGATGTTTTATGGCGTCCAGCTTCATCTTATACGCAAAGGCTTTTTCGCTTGGCAGTATTGTTTCTCTTTGCAGATTTGCGTCCACCATTTCGATTACCGCTTCATCGTCTGACATTTCACGGACGATTACAGGCATTGTTTCAATCCCCAGCACCTGACACGCCGCAAGCCTTCTGTGCCCTGAGATAAGCTCGTAGCCGCCGTCAGGCAGCGGTCTTGCAAGCGCCGGAGTTATCGTTCCAACCTTGCGTATACTTTCAATCATTCGCTCCATATCTTCGTTATTCAATATCTTAAATGGATGATTCTTAAAAGGGTGAAGTTCGTCAAGAAGTATGTTCTTCACACGTTCAAGCTTTGCGTGGTCACGCTCCGCCTGCGTTGTAAATAGGTCGTCCAGTGTCGGTAAAGTAAAATCTGATTTCCGTTTTGTCATCGTTCGTATCCTCTCTTTCTTGATTTATTGAATCCGAAATATCGACTTCGCATATTCTCCTCAATGAGAATGTTTTCTTTGATTTTAGGGTTATCCTCTATAATCCTTGCCGCTGTTTTCCTGTCCTTTCGGAGCTGAGCCAGAGCCTTTGTGCAGTCATCTCGCTTGGCAACAAGCTTTGCTTTTTCGTCGGGATCGTGGCAAGAATCAATATCTCGGTAGAGCATTTTGCGGTAATCCGATATGAGGTTATTTCCGAATCTGCGCTTTTTATAAACGATTCCACAGAGGAAATATCGGTTAAGCGGTTGTCGAAAACAAGCTGCACCTGTGCGGTTTGGCGGTCCAGCCAACGGCAGGCTTCACGCATTTCGGGCGATAACGGCTTGTGTTTTTCATTCTTAGGAAGCACGCCGAGCAGATATAAATATCTGAAATACAACGCTTTAAGACCCGTAATCTTTTTGGCGGTTTTTAAGTTGCCTTTAACAAAGTGCGCCTTTTGAATTGTTACACCAAAGCTCTTTTTTTCGGTAAACTCATAGTATAAGCGGTAAGCTTCCTGTGGGTTGTTTTTCAGTGTATCTCTCATTCGCTCATAGATTGCATCACGGTCATAGGCTTCTCCTAAGCGGTACAAACGAGTCGCTTTTTTGCTGTTAACAGAGCAAATTGTGGCGTACTTATGATAAGGATTCATATCGACTACATATCCGAGCTGTTTCATAACATAGGTAAAAGTTTTGGGATTTGTACTCATCGTAAGAGCTTTATCTATCGCCTCACGCATTAAATTGTATCGGGTCGGTTCGCCGTTCTTTTCTGCAAAGTACAGCTTGCGTGGAGTCTTTCCTTTAGGATTTTTAATAACTGTCAGGCCGTTTTCTTTGCAAAGTTCATCGGAAATACTGCGCAGTTTCCAGTATGCTCCCTCGTTGCAGTTGAACTTCTTACCGTTCCACATATTCACCGAATTGATGACCAAATGGTTGTGATATGTGCCGGTGTTAAAGTGCGTAGCGACCAGCACTTGATACTGATCGCCCCACATTCTTTTGGCAAGTTCAACGCCGAGTTTGTGAGCAACCTGAGGTGTAACTTCGCCTGTTTTGAAACTCTGATATGCGTGATAAGCCACATTGCCGACCGTTTTATCGAAGCGTTCCTGCACTGCATTCATCTCGGCAAAAGCTGTTTCTGCGGCACAGTTTATACCTGTCACATATATGGCTTTTTCTTCATCGATTGCGGTTTTTCTTTCGTCACTTGCGTAGTGAAGTGCCTTGCAAATATCGCTGTAAATCGTCTTATCCGGGTTCGCAGCATAGCTCAAAACACGGCTGACACTGTCGGTTATAGCCCATATTTTTGTTACTGCCACGGCGAATCACTTGCGCTTTCCGGCTCACCGATTGAGTGGTAAGCCTTCAAAAATTTGCTCACAACATCGTTGAAGTTTGCATTTACATTGGCTTCTGAAAGCGACTTCCAATTGTCACGAAGTGAGGTCAAACCTCGGTAAGCTTCGTAAAATTCCTGCGGCAAGGTTGCCTGAACCTCCTTGCCCAATCCGAGTTTTCTAAGGTAAGCAGAGAGCGAAAGTCCGCATTTTTTAGCGGCAGTTTCCATCTTTCTTTTCTCTCCCTCAGTCACTCGAATATTGATTGCAGTAGACCTTTGTCTCATATATTTTCATTCTTTTCTCTGTATAATTGGGGTTACAGGGGCGGCAAGTCCCTTTCGGTAATTTGCCGCCGGTTTTGTGGATTTCAAAGGCAACACAAAACCTATGCTCGCTATCCTTACGGATTGGCATTACCTGTATAGCCTTATGTCCAGTTTCTCAAAATATGACGATAGTGACGGCTGTGACGACTTTTTCCTATATGGCGTATTTATTGTCATCGCCGTCATTGCCGTCATTCTTTTTTAAGTAAATCAGTCGGCTTGTCCCTGTGCGTTTTGTTTTGTATTCGATGCCTTGCGGCTGAAAAACTTCCGAAGAAAATCGGGCAAGTATTTTGGTCAGGACATTCGGTGCAACCTCGGTTTCGTTCATCTGCTTTATAAGTTGCGTTGCAGTGCCTCGCCATTCTTTTACTTCCGAAATATAATCAACCAGCCGGAAAATAAACCTCGGTATTTCTTCACGGTGAATATCCTCCATATCCTTTCGCTCGACCAATTTCCACAAGTGACTGCGGTTGTCAAACTTCAAGGTCAGCTCCTGATATGCAATATCTCGACCGGTGGCAAGCAGCGTTCCGGTTCCATTGGCACGGCTGCGCTTCAAAACAAAATTCGTATCTGCCGCACCCGTGATACCGGTGGAGCCTGAAACCTCGTTGAATGGGTCGCTTACATCTTTCAGCTTCCTGACGTGATGAACAACCAAAACAGCAATGCCGTACTTATCCGAAATATTTTTCAGTGCCGTTACATCGTCGTAGTTGCCTGCATACATTCCGCTTTTTCCGCCGGTGCTTTTTGAATCTCGAACCTTTTGAAAGGTGTCGATAATGACAAGTTTTGTTTTCGGAAAGTCGGAAAGATACTGTTCGATTTGCTGTTCCAAGCCGTTGCCGATTTGAAAACTTGTTGTGGTAATGCAAAGTTCGGGCGGTGCTTCGTCTGTGATTTGATACAGGCGGCTTTGTATTCGTGCGTAGGTATCCTCCAAGCAGAGATAAAGTACATCGCTCTTGTGGGTTTCAAATTCCCACACGGGCTGTCCTCTCGCCACTTGAATACCGAGCCAAAGCATAAGCCAGCTCTTGCCGATTTTACTTGAACCCGAAAGCACACTTAGTCCTTGCGGTATCAAGCCGTCAACCACAAATAAAGTTTTTCTCATCGGCGTTGACAGCAGCGTGTCCGCATCGATTGTTTTCAGCTTTTCAACTTGCATTCTTCACACCTTCTTCCATAACATAATTGATGACATTGACCTTCGGAATCTTAAAAGCGTTTCCGATTTTAACGCCGGAGATATATCCGTTGTTAATCAGGTCGTATGCCAAGTGTCGGCTTACGCCGAGCATTTGTTGAAGCTGAGCCACTGTAACAATGTCCGGATAGTCCGGGAACATCATCTTGTAAAGCTCTTTCAATTCTGTTATTCTCATCTTCTTAACCTCCTTTGTGAGAAAAAAGCTGTACGGTATGTACAGCTATGTACGAGGCAACAGATAGAATGGAGGTTTCTTTCTGTCGCCTTTTGCCGTTCTGCCCGAATGTCGTTTTTGTTATCCCTGCCCCCATCTCAGCGGCGTTGCCCTGCTCGTATCATCGCAAAGTCATATCCCATTCGGACGGTCATTCGATTTTAGAAAATCAAATACTATATAATTTTGATTCGCAAATTTATTATAGCTGTGTATTGACACGAAGGCAATACTTTTGTATAATGTTATTTGTAGTGATATGGATTTGCTAATTATTCGAAAATTCTCATTTTCTAAAACGGAGGTCTTAGCAATGAGCGAAAACATACTCCAAACAGAAGATAAATACAGTGCCATGTCCTTTGGATTTGCTCCAAACAGATGGCACGTAACTAACGACGAAAAATCTTGTGTACTTTCCGTAAAAGACGAATACAACTATTCAAAACTTCTTGAGTTGTATAACGCTATCGAAGTCGATAAACGAGAAGCGATTGCTTGGGCTGTTATCGGCAAAAAAGAATTTGTTTTATCGGACGGTGAACTTGCTCAAATTAAGCAGGATACTGCCGATACGCTCGCTTTTTTGCGAGCTGTAACGCAAAAAATAAACTCTGCATTTGACTTTCTTCCTATGGGCGACAGCAGAGCTTATATCTCACCGATGAACACCGCTTCTGTCTTTTTTTCACCGGGCGAAGGAATTTTGAATTTTCTCTATGCTGATTTTGATTCGGCATATAATGAATGCCTGAATCGCACAAAAAAAGACCTGTCTGATGAGACAAGTCTTGATATATCTTTACTGACCGAAAAAGAAAAGAAATTGTATTATTATTTGGCTTTAATCGAAACGCAAAAACGCTTTAAGCCATTGATAGAAGCTTCGCTGTTTACAGCGGAATTTCCGCCTATTCTGCTTCATTGCTCAAAGCAGGAGTTGACGGACTATTATCACTACCTTAAAGAAATGCAAAATAATCTATTGCATTTAATCGAAGCGACATTTGACGAGAATTTTTGCGACGGATTTTTCAATCGCATAACCCACAAAACGAGATTTGCAGGCTACTGCCGTAAGCACGGATTGCCGACAGAGCAAAAGCGAACGATTGTGCATAGCATCAGCATTGTTGACGCAGAACATCAGGTGGAAAATGTACTTGAAGACTGTGTAGAGAGTGATTTTGATTTGGATATAAAAATGGCTGCCGCTTCGGAAGTTTCTCCGAGCGTTCAAAAGAATTTGGATAAGCTCGGTTTTACTATGCTGGAAATGATTGCCCTGTCTGCAATGCAAGCCGACGAGTACGAAACTTGTATTTGTGAAAGTATTGAACAGCAAATTGAGTTTGAACTGATACAGTTGTTGAAGTCCGATATCGGAATGCGTAAATGCAAACGCTGCGGTAAATATTTCATTATGAAGGGCAATTACGACACCAATTACTGCGACCGCATTGCCGATGGTGAAGCCCGCAACTGCCAGGACTTAGCCGCACAAGAGAACTATAAAAGGAAAATGGCGGACAATGCCGCCATTCCGTTATATCAAAAGTATTACAAGCGCTATGCCGCCCGTGTGCGTGTAAGACAGATTAAAGAGCCCGATTTCAAAAAGTGGAAGTATCAGGCGATGACAAAGCGCGACGAATGCTCCAACGGCAAAATCACCCTTGCGGAGTTTGAAGCATGGCTTGAGGGCAGCTTCCCGAATAGGAAGAAGAAAGAATAAAGTGAAAACTTGTGAAAGCACGGCTGATTTTTCAGCTGTGCTTTATTTAATAATATGCGTTTTATTCTAAAAAACGAATATACTTAACAACGGTATAATTTACATTATGAGAAGTTTGCTGATGGTACGGTAAAATGTATCGAAGATGA
>OLPF01000381.1_pt1 | contig 49003 bp, 35 predicted proteins | sample 1673121 | NCBI WGS metagenome assembly OLPF01 (sample SAMEA3136756, study PRJEB25190) | human gut metagenome
GCGCAGGTGGAACCGGATGTCCGCATGAACCCAATCCTGCTGAAACCGGTCACAAATGTAGGCTCTCAGGTGATCGTAAACGGGGAGGTGCGCGGCAACATGTGCGCTGCCGAATACTATGCCATGAAGCGAACCCTTGTGCCGGAGATCCTTGCGGCATATCGTTCGCTCGCGCTGGAGAACGATATAATCGTCATTGAGGGAGCGGGCAGCCCGGCTGAGATTAACCTGCATGAAAACGATATTGTAAATATGGGCATGGCGAAGATGGCAAAAGCGCCCGTACTGCTTGTAGGGGATATCGACCGCGGCGGCGTGTTTGCACAGCTTCTGGGAACATTGATGCTCTTGACGGATGCAGAAAGAGAGCGCGTAAAAGGGCTTATCATCAATAAATTCCGTGGAGATAAAACCATTCTGGATCCGGGGATCATAATGCTGGAGGAAAGAGGGCGGATTCCGGTGTGCGGTGTCCTGCCGTACATGAAGCTTTCGTTGGATGATGAGGACAGCCTGACAACCCGTTTTACCCGGAAAGGAAATGGCGCAGTAACGATCGCAGTTGTCCGCCTGCCAAGGATCTCCAATATTTCCGATTTTACGGTTTTTGAACAGAATCAGCTCGGTACTGCCGCCGCCCAAGTCAAAGATGATGCCGTCCTTGACGTTCAGCGTGAGCTTGCAGGCGCCCTGCTGAGGTGCGCACCAACCCACACCGTGCGTAAGACCGGAGATGTCGGAAATCTCCTTAGCCTGGACCCACTTGCCCTCCTCGGGGATGGGTGCGGGGCCGTGGTATGCACCCTTGGCAACGGGGCACATGTTCTCCACTTCCTGTGAGTACTGCATGCCTCTCCTCTCTATCGTGTTGGCGTCCCGTCTGGGGGTCGTGGCTGGCGATTGCCGGGCGACCCTTCGAAAGGGACATGACATGCAGCTCCTATAATACCGCGAAATGCACGGAATATTCGGCGAACGGCTCAGTTTTCGTAGCGAGAAGTCCGGAAGTTTTAATTGAAACGGTTTAACTCTATGTTCTGTGGTCGTGAGTTTCCGTAGAGGGGGTCCGTCTTGGGCAAGCTTTTGGTCCGCTCTTGCAAGCGTTGCAGTGGTTGACCTGTTGCAACGGTGCCGTTCGCCGCCTGTTTGCTGCCTTTGGCCGCGCGAGTGTATTGTTTTGCGTGAATGTTTTGATGGCACGCTTCAATCGGGCTGTATTGGATGGTAAGCAGATCCCGGCGAAGGGAGCGCCATGCAGCGCGTTTGGAGAACGGTTACCGGCTTTTACCATGTCTGTGCCCGCGGTGTGGGCAAACAGCTCATCTTTGAGGGCGATGAAGACCGGTGGGAGTTTTTGGAGCTGATGCGCGAGCGCTGCCGCAAGGCGGGCGTGACGGTTATCGCCTGGTGCCTTATGGGCAATCACGTGCGTCTGGTGCTTGCAGATTACGAGGACGCGATGAGCGCGGCGATGCACCGGCTGCTTTTGACGTACGCGCGGCGGTTCAATAAGCGCACGGGGCGCACAGGCCATCTGTTCCAGAACCGTTTTGACCGGCGTTCGCTCGATACCGATTGGCAGGTGATGGAGGCTATTCGCTCCGTACACGCCGATCCGCAGGAGGTGGGCGTTAGCCTAATCGAGCGTTATCCCTGGAGCAGCTTTGCGGAACATCTGCGTTCTTACGACGGTGACGCGGCCGATGTCGCGAGGGGATTTTCTGATCCTTCTTGCGTGCTTGAGCTTTTTGGTTCTGCCGAGGGCTTTATTGCCTATTCGCTTTCGACGCCCGACGGCAGTGAGCCAGCGCTGTGCGATATGAAAGAGACGGAATGGGAACGCCACGCCTTTGCCGACAAGATGGCGAAGGAGCTCGGGGTTCCGCTTCGTGGGGTTAAAGTCGCACCGCCGGCGCAGCGCGATACCGTTATTTTTGGATTGCACGATGCCGGTTTTACGGTGCGCCAGATTGAGCGGTATACCGGGATTGGCAAAAGTACCGTCTCTCGTATCGTGCGCGCCCGCGCGCGAACGGCGATGCGGGCTGGCGGAAACGTGATGTAAGGTCGCCTGTTCACCGCAGTTGGGGTCGTCCATACGCCGCAACCAGCGTTCAAAAGCTTGGTACGGTAACTGCACTTCTTAATATGCATAGAACAATCGTCATCTTGCATAAAATAACAGCTCAGTCCGGGTTTGCCCGTGCCTACCCCCGTCTGCGCCGTGCAAAAAACGGAGTTTTCAGCATCGTGGTGCTGTCGGCACTGCCGCAGTCTTGCAACATACGGGTCCCGAAGCTATTTATGCCTTCCGATGCGCCTCCGAAGCGCATGTATGTGATCCCTGAGACCGCGATGCTTGTTCTAAAACACAATATATATGCGCCTGGAGACGTTGATTAACGCTTTCGATGCGTATACATACAGCTTGGCGTGCTGAATACTCGCAAAAATGCACGTCGCACCCTATGGGACCCGTCTGCGGCAGGCGCGAAGCGAGTCGGAGCTCAGCAGAACGGGGCTTGGCGCATTGCTTGGCGGGCCCGGGGCCCTGCCGCAGGCCTTTGGTGCTGTGGAAAACGCCCGTGTTCGCGTCTGGCCGTGTGGTAAATGACAGACGGGGCGCCGGACGCGCTGATTTTGTGTGTTCGTGCTCATTAGGAAAAACAGAGCCGCCCGTATCGGGCGGCTCGGCAATCAAAAACCTTGGATTCGGAGCATACGCTACTGGTTAGCTTGCCCCTCGAGCATGCCGTCGAGGGTGCGCCAGGCGAGCTCGGCGCATTTGACGCGGGCGGGCATGTGCGAGATGTCCTGGAGCTGGGCGGCTTCGTCCAGGTCTTCCAAGTCCTCCTCGGAGAGCTGCTCGCCGCGGATCATGGCGAGGAAGAGCTCTGCCAAGCGGTGAGCTTCCTCGACGGTCTCGCCGGTGATGAGGTCGGCCATGATGTCGGCACTGGCCTGACTGATGGCGCAGCCGTGGCCGGTAAAGGAGGCCTCCTCGATCACGCCGTTCTCGACGCGCAGCTGCAAGGTGAGCTCGTCGCCGCAGCTGGGGTTGATGCCGTCGTGCTCGTGCGTGGGGGCATCCATCTCGTACTTGTAGTCGGGGTGCGAGTTGTGCTCCATAAACGTGGTGGAGGTGTACAGATTACCCATTGAACGTGCTCCAAACGTGATGCAGGCCGGCGATGAACTTATCGATGTCGGCCTTGTCGTTGTAGAAGGCCACGCTGGCGCGGCAGCAGGCGAGGTTCTCGACGCCCAGCCAGGTAAGCAGCGGCTGCGCGCAGTGGTGACCGGCACGGATGCACACGCCGTCCATGTCCATGATGCTCGCGACGTCGTGCGGGTGGATACCCTTGACGTTAAAGCTGACGACGCCGTGATGGTTGTCCCAGTAGATGGAGCCGATGATCTGGACAAAGTCGAGCTGCATGAGTTCGCCCATCAGGTAGTGGACGAGTGCCTGCTCGCGTGCCTGGATGTTTTCGTAGCCAACCGTGTTGACGAGGTAGTCGAGTGCCGCACCCGTGGCGAAGATGCCGGCGGCGTCCTGCGTGCCGGCCTCGAACTTCTCGGGGACGGGCGCCCAGACGGCGTCCTGCTCGGTGACCGAGTCGATCATCTCGCCGCCGGTAAGCATGGGCGGCATGGCGTTGAGCAGGTCCATCTTGCCCCACAGCACGCCGATGCCCATGGGGCCCATGGCCTTGTGCGCGCTAAAGGCAAAGAAATCGGCTCCAAGGTCGGCCACATCGACCGGCATGTGCGGCAGCGACTGCGCGCCGTCGACGACCAGATAGCCGCCGTACTTGTGCACGAGCTTGCCGAGGTTCTTGACCGGGTTCTCAACGCCCAGGACGTTAGAGACCTGACCCACGGCCAAGATCTTGGTCTTGGGGCCCACCTTGGCAAGAACTTCCTCGGTGGTGAGCTGGCCGGTCTTGGTGGGGTAGAGGTAGACGAGCTTGGCGCCGGTCTCACGGCAGACCTGCTGCCACGGAATCAGGTTGGAGTGGTGCTCCATGATGGTGATGACGACCTCGTCGCCCGGTTCGAGGACCGTGGGCGCAAAGCTCTTGGCGACCAGGTTGAGCGACTCGCTCGTGTTGCGGGTGAAGACGACCTCGTTGGCCTGGGGGGCGCCGATGACGTCGGCGATCTGCTGACGCACCTTTGCGATGGCCTCGGTGGCCTCGACGGACAGCGAGTACAGGCCGCGCAGGGGGTTGGCGTTCATGCGCTGGTAGAAGTCACGCTCGGCGTCGAGCACGCAGGCGGGGCGCTGCGCGGTGGCCGCGCTATCGAGGAAGGCGATCTCGGGGTGCTGCTGGAACAGCGGGAACTGCGCCTTGTAGGGATTGGTCTCGATGTCGACGGTAGGCCAGCCGCGCGAGGCCTCGTCGCTGGCGTCGAGTTCCATGGGCTCGGGGGCAGTACAGGTATCGCATTTAACGTGCTCGGTGTCGATCATGCGAGCTCCTCCTCAAAGTTATCGATCAAGTTGTTGCCCAGGCGGACGACGGCGGCGCGGGTGCGCTCATCGGTGGCGGAAAGCGCAGCGTCCTCCAGCTTGGCGCGGATGAACAGGTCCTCGGCGGCGTTTTGGTCAAGGCCGCGGCAGGCGAGGTAGAACAGCTGCTCGTCGCGGACGTGGCCGATGGTGGCGCCGTGGTTGCCAGCGACGTCGTCCTCGTCGCAGAGGATGACGGGGACGGTTTTGTTGTCGACGCCCTTGTTGGCGAGCAGCACGGTCTCGCGCTCGGTGCCGGTTGCGCCCTTGCAGCCGTGCACGAGGTCGATGGTGCCGCGGTAGACCTTCTTGGACGTGCCAGTCAGCACGCCGTTGGCGTCGATCTCGCACTCGGTCTTACGACCGCGGTGGCGCAGCTCGTAGTTAAAGTCGCGCACCTGTTCGCGGGCACCTAGGTAATCGGTATCGATGGTCACCTTGGCGGTGTCGCCCAGCAGATCGCCGGCGAGGCCGGTGGCGCTGGCACCGGCACCCAGGACGGTGTGCTGCACGTTGACGCGCGCGCCCTCGTCTAGGAATAGACCGGTGTCATCGAGTGCGATCCAGCTGTCATCGAGCGTCTGTGTGCAGGTCACGTTGACGGTGGCGTACTCGTGAGCGCACACGCGCAGCACGGAGCCCACGACGCCTTGGCCGCTGACGGGGGAGTCCAGGGCTAGAGCGAGGTCGAGCGTTGCCTGCGGACGGGCGACGACATCGATAGCGGCGATGGCCGCCGCCGCGTCGGCGCCACTCACGCGCACGGTAACCGTGGCGTGCTGGTATGCGGGCACATCGATGACGATGCACTTGGTGGCGTGGTCGATCAGATAGGTGCAGGCAGCCTCGCCCATGCCGGTCTCGAAGGCTTCGGCAGGGGAGAGCTCCTCCTCGAGCTTGATAGCGCCGGCCTGGTAGACGGAGGTGGCGGGCACGTCGAGCTCGGTCTCGGGCGTGATGCGGGCGCGGTCGGCGGCGTCGCCGGGGGCGGAGGCACGGCGCTCGGGGAAGCGCTCGGCCATGGCGTCCATGGCGGTATCGAAGGCGTCGGCCGTGCCAGCAAACTGCTCTTCCAAGCCCTCAACCTCAACGGCCTCGGCGGGAGCGGCGGAAAGCTCGTCCGAAAGCTCGAGCTTGGTCTGGTTCATTTTGAGCCAGCCCCAAGTTGCTGCCGGCATCGCATTAACCTGCTCGAGCGTGGTAGCAGCGGTGTTGGTTTCCTGTTTCATTATCCGATCGCTCCTTCCATCTCCAGCTTGATCAGGTTGTTCATCTCGACGGCGTACTCAAGCGGCAGCTCCTTGGAGACCGGGTTGGCAAAGCCGTTGACGATCATGGTGCGGGCCTCTTCCTCCGAGATGCCGCGGCTCATCAGGTAGAACACCTTGTCGTCGCCGATGCGGCCGATGGTGGCCTCGTGGCCGATGTCGACGTTCTTGGCGCGGATGTCCATGGCCGGAATAGTGTCGGAGCGGCTCTGGTCGTCGAGCATGAGCGACTGGCAGCTCACGGTTGCCTTGGAGCCCTCGGCCTTGGGCGTGGCCACGATAGAGCTACGGAAGGTCTGGATGCCGCCGCTCTTGGAGATGCCCTTGGTCTCGACGGTTGCCGAGGTCTCGGGCGCGTTGAGTACGACCTTACAGCCGGTATCGAGGTTCTGGCCGGCGCCGGCAAAGGTGATGCCGGTAAAGCTCGAGCGGGCGCCGCGGCCGTTGAGCACGCTCATGGGGTAGAGATAACCCACATGGCTGCCGAAGGAGCCACTGATCCACTCGATGTCGCCGTCCTCGTCCACGCGCGCACGCTTGGTGTTGAGGTTGTACATGTTCTTGGACCAGTTCTCGATGGTCGAGTAGCGCAGGTGTGCACGCTTGCCCACAAAGAGCTCGACAGCACCGGCGTGGAGGTTGGCCACGTTGTACTTGGGTGCGGAGCAGCCCTCGATAAAGTGCAGGTCGGCATCGTCCTCGACAATGATGAGCGTGTGCTCAAACTGGCCGGCGCCCTTGGCGTTGAGGCGGAAGTAGCTCTGCAGCGGGAAATCGAGCTTGGTGCCCTTGGGCACGTAGACAAACGAGCCGCCCGACCACACGGCGCCGTGCAGGGCCGCAAACTTGTGGTCGGTGGGCGGGATGAGCGTCATAAACTTCTCGTGAATGAGCGGCTCCCACTGCGGGTCGTGCAGGGCCTCCTCGATGCCTGAGTAGACGATGCCCATCTTGGACGCGGTGTCCTGCATGTTGTGGTAGACGAGCTCGGAGTCGTACTGCGCGCCGACGCCCGCCAAGTAGCTGCGCTCGGCCTCGGGGATGCCCAAGCGCTCAAAGGTGCTCTTGATGTCGTCGGGCACCGACTCCCAGTCGTGCTTTTGGTCGGTGTTGGGCTTGACGTAGGTGACGATGTTGTCCATGTCCAGGCCCTCGATGGAGGGGCCCCACGTCGGGTCGGGAAAACGATTGAAGATCTCGAGGGACTTTAAGCGCAGGTCGAGCATCCACTGCGGCTCGTCCTTCTTGGCGCTGATCTCGCGCACGATGTCGGGCGTGATGCCGGCGTCGAGGCGCTCGAATCCCTCCTCGCCATAGGTGAAGTCGTAGAGGCTGCGGTCGATGTCCGCGACCTCGGTGCGGTTCTTGGTCATTGCGTCGCCCCTTTACGCCTGCTGCTCGGCAGCGGCAGACTCGGCCTGGGCGCGCTGCTCGGCGGCCTCGCGCTCGAAGGTCTCAAAGCCGTTCTTGTCGATCCAGGGGATGAGCGAGGCGTCGTCCTCGCGCACGATGTGGCCCTTGACCATAACGTGGACGCGGTCGACATCCAGGTGCTCCAGGATACGCGTGTTGTGCGTGATGATGAGCATGGAGCCGTCGCAGCTCTTGCGGTAGGCGTCCATGCCGTGGCTGACGGTGGAAAGGGCGTCGACGTCCAGGCCGGAGTCGGTTTCGTCCAGGATGGCGAGCTTGGGCTGCAGCAGCAAAAGCTGGAGCATCTCGACCTTCTTCTTCTCGCCGCCCGAGAAGCCCACGCCCAGCTCACGGTTGAGGTAGGCGGTATCCATGTTGAGCTCGGCCGCGAGTTCCTTGACGCGACGGCGGAACTCCTTGCCCTTCATCTCCAGGCCGGGGCGGCCGGCGATGCTGGCGCGCAAAAAGCTCGACAGCGGCACGCCCGGAATCTCGACCGGGGCCTGGAAGCTCAGGAACAGGCCGGCGCGCGAGCGCTTGTCGGTGGTGAGCTCGGTGATGTCCTGGCCGTCAAAGACGATGCGGCCGTCGTTGACCGTGTAAACGGGGTCGCCCATGACCAGGTGGCCGAGGGTGGACTTGCCGGCGCCGTTGGGTCCCATCAGCACGTGGGTCTCGCCGGCGGCGACGTTGAGGTTGACGTTGTGGAGGATGGTCTTCTCGTCCACGGAGGCGGTCAGACCTTCGATGGAAAGCAGCGGATTTGCGCTCATGCTGTCCCTCTCTGTATATGGTGTACTCATAGGTGTACTAAACCCTAGGAATCTTCTCGGAATAAAGTTACTATGGGTTCGGCGTTAGTCAAGGGAAAACCCGACTAATCCACTCGACTTTTCAAATTCTGGGACAAAATAACCTGTTGTGTTTGTCCCACTTACTTTAAATTTGGGACAAACAAACCTGGTTATGTTGTCCCAGATGCGATGGGAGGGTAGGTATGCTCATTTCTTCCAAGGGCCGCTATGCCCTCCGACTGATGATCTATATCGCGGCGCTGGGCGACGCCGAGGGCAAGATTGCCTTGCGCGAGGTTGCCGACCGCGAGCATATCTCGCAAAAGTATTTGGAGCAGCTGGTGCGTCCGCTTATGAAGGCGGACCTGCTTAAGAGCGTGCGTGGCAAGGGCGGCGGCTACATGATGGCCAAGGATCCAGCCGAGGTGCGTGCCGGCGACATCCTGCGCGCCGTCGAGGGCAGCACGGCGCCCGTGGCGTGCGACGGCATCGACAACAGCTGCACCCGCAGCGATTTGTGCTCGACCGTCAAGTTCTGGCGCGGCCTGGACGACGTGATCGAAAAGTACGTCGACGGCGTGACGTTGGCCGACCTGGCCGCCGTCCCCGAAATCAACTTTGACATTAAGCTGTAGGTTGAGCGCAATTCCTTAAGATTTCGCGGAGGGTTGTTGCCGTTTACCGAGGGGTTGTTGTGTAACAACGGGCGAGCTGCAATACTGATTTTTATCTTTGCAAACTGAACTTTAACTACACCAATGCAGGGAGGATCTTATGCAGCCCAAGCATTCTGCTATTGTCGCGGGCCTGACGTTGGCGCTTTCGTTTGGCGCCGTTTCCGCGCCGGCACCCGCCGCTGCCGAGGAGCCCACGCCGGGCGTTGCCTCGGATGCCACCGATATCGATAAGGGTCTCTACACCCAGCAGTCCTTCTCGGGCGTGCTGAGGTCGGTCCAGGGTGTTTCGTTTGTCAACGTGACTCCCGAGATGAAGTACTTTACCAAGTACGAGAGCCATGGCAACTACAACCAGGGATTTTCGTATGGTGACGGCTATAACGCACTGGGCTACTATCAGTTTGATCGCCGCTGGTCGCTCATTCCGTTTATGAAGCAGGTTTACAACTACGATTCTGCCAAGTACGGCATGCTCAAAGATGCGATTGATCGCGGCAGCGAGATTTCCAACGCGAGCAATGCCATGTACGAGAACGGCCAATTTACCGAGCTGGGCCGTATCGCGCAAGAGGCTTTCCAGGGTGCTTACAACATCGATCCTGTCGAGTTCTCGGCACTTCAGGACGCCTATGCGTACAACTCTTACTACGCAGTGACCGAGGCGTGGCTCAAGAGCGGCCTGGGCATTGATATTTCGGGCCGCGCCGATTGCGTCAAGGGCATGGTGTGGAGCATCACCAACATGTGCGGCACCGGTGGCTGCAGGGACTTTTTCCGCTGGGCGAATCTTTCCAACGATATGTCCGACCGCGAGTTTGTGACGGCGCTCTCCAATAGCGTGGTCAACAATGTCGCCACTAAGTTTTCGAGTCAGCCCCAGTATCATGAGGGCTGGAAGAATCGTTATAAAAATGAGCTGAAGGACTGCTTGGTTTTTATCGCCGAGGATGAGGCTGCCGCTGCGACGCCCGTGCAGCCCGAGCCCACACCGGCGCCCTCGCCGACACCTGATTCGAATGACGACTCGAGTGACGATGCCAACGATGACAGGATGGATGCGCCCTCGACCGATGCTGACGGTAATGGCTCTGCTGGTGGCACTACCAACGACGGCTCTACCTCGAACGGCTCCAATTCGAACGGCTCTGCTGCGGGCGATTCGTCTTCAAGCTCTGCCGGCAATACGGACAGCGACGCTTCTGGTTCGACCGACGCTGACACCTCTAACTCATCCATCGGCTCGAGCGATTCGTCCGTTGACACCGGCTCTAACAACGGCTCTGGCTCTGACGCAACCCCTGATTCCGATGCTTCCAAGGACGACTCGAATAAGGCGCCGGACGCTCCCGTTGCTTCGCCGGACAAGAAGCCTTCTTTCTCCGAGCAGCTTGGTTCTACGCTGGGTTCTTCGCTGATGGCTGGCGTCAATAACGGCTCGGCCCAGAACAAGGACAACTCTGATCAGGTTTCCACGGAAAAGGCTGAGGCTGCAAAGGGCGACTCCAAGGACGAGGCATCCGAGAAGGTTGAATCCGATAAGGGTTCTAGCTCTGAGGAGAAGGACAAGGATAAGAAGTCTGAATCTGAGGAGAAGGACAAGAGCAAGACCGAGGGCGAAAAGCAGCAGGGCGAGGACGAAAAGAAACAGTCCGAAGACGACGACAAGAGCGGTGCCGACAACCAGAGCCAAGAGCAAAATGGCTCCAAAACGGTGACCACTACTACCACGACGACTACAACTACCAAGTCATCTGGCGGCAATATGCCCAAGACGGGCGACTTGATCGTGATGGCGAGCCTTGCCAGTGCAAGCTTGGCCACACTGGGCGCTACGTCTATCGTAAGTGGTAAGCATAAGCTCGATCAGCAAAAGAAGGCTGCTGGGCAGAACGACTCCGAGGAGTAGTCCCTTTCGGTTGCCCGACAGCTAAAGATTCGCAATGGGGGCCGGTGCAGTTGCATCGGGCCCCATTTTTGTTGCACAACGATTTGTTATGCCCCCTCAAGGCCTTTGTTCCTACCGTTGCCCGATGCCTTTGCGCGGATGCAGCGTTGTGCTTGAACTGCTCGCTACAATGGGCCTCGTGCTACGTTTTAGGGAGAAGTTACAGTGTCTGAACAGGAGTATTGCAACAGTGCCGATACTTTTGGCGTACGGCTTGTCAACCATGTCGATGATGCGGTTATGCCGGTCGGTGTACATGATTTTGCCGATGCCATTGGTCGTTGCATGCTGATCGATAAGACCATGTTTATTGCCGATGTGTTGGACTGCGACGCGTCCGTTGTGGTGTGCTGTCGACCCGAGGGTTTTGGCAAGAGCATGAACTTGTCGATGCTCAGGGCTTTTCTGGAGCGTCCCGCGGTCGGTCGCACCGGTCGGAGCTCGTTTGCCGATGCTCAGATTTGGGATGCGGACGGCGGGCGTTATCGGGATGAGTACGCTTGCTATCCGGTGATATCGCTGGACTTTTCTGGTGCTGCGAGGCGTGGCCCCGCTGTTGCCGACGTCCTGCGCGATGCTCTTTCGGGCGAGTGCGCCCGCCTGCTGGCGCTCTTGGAGGCTCCGGATTTAGCTCGAGATAAGGTGCGTCACATCGAACGCGTCGCGCGTGGCGTGGCGAGCGCGGACGCGGTTGACTCGGTGCTCGGTGTGCTCATAGAGCTGCTGGAGATTGCCTGCGATGAGCAGGTTGTATTGCTCGTTGATGGGTACGATGCGGCGTGGTCTCGCCGTGCGAGCGCGAGGGACGCTTCCGACGCCGATCCGGCAGAACTACTTGACCGTGTGCTGTTTGACGCCATTGCTGTCGCGGGTCATTCGCTACGCTTTGCTTGTCTGATGGGGGAGCGTCCCAGTCCTGCCGAAGCGGCGCTTTCTTCGCGCAGTTGCTCGTATTGTCTGTCGACGCCGCTTTCGACGTGGTGTGACCGTTGGTTCGGCTTTTCGGATGCCGAGGTCCAGGCTCTGTTGAATCATGCTGGGCGCGAGGAATACCTTGATGATGCGCGTGAATGGCTCGAGGGATATCGGTTTGGTAGGGCCTATTGCTCGAGTCCAGCGCGTGTGATCGGTTTTCTGGACCGAGGCTGCACGGCGCCTGTGCGCGCCGATCTGTATGGGTATGCGGATTGCCTGAGTAGGGTAGTTGCCGGGTGGAATCTCGACCGCCTTTCGGTCTTGTTTGATTTGCTCGAGGCCCATGGGTGTGCTGAGGTCCCGCTTTGTTTGGGCACTGCAGAGCCAGATGTCTCACCTGACGATGGCATGTGGACAGCGCTGTATCTGTCCGGTTTTCTCACGACGGATATGACTGAGGAGCCAGAGCATGGCGATCGGCTCCGTGCTTTGCGATTGCCCAATAACGAGCTTCGCCAGGCCTTGCGTCTAGTGATTGTTGAGTGGTTTGAGTGCGATGCCGAAGACATTCGAGACGTCGATGCGTTTCGCGACGGGCTGTGCCGTGGGAACGAGGATACGGTGAGGCGGGCGCTAAGCCGCATCCTGGGGGATGCGGGAATCGGTGAGACCGACCCAGATAAGCCGCTACCATATCATCTGCTCTTGCAGGGGCTCTGCTTTGGCTTGCCGGGCTATGCCAATCCTGCCTCGAGGCGAAAGTGTGGTGCGGGTCGCTGGGACATCCAGGTTTTCCCTACGGGTGCTGTGTTCGACGTAGCAGATACGATTGGCATGCTGGACGAGCGCCCGCTGATAACGATTAACTTGATGTATGATCCCGATGTGGATGCGCTGGGCCTGGAATTGCTGGCCGTGCAGTCGCTACTCGACATAGAGCGCGACAGCATCGACGAAATCCGTGTACCGCGCCCCGGCGTGGGTCGCATGCGCTGGGGGTTCGGTTTTGATGGGCAGCATGTGGCTACGGTGTGCCAGCGGCTTTAAGCGCCGAGGTGTTTCCGGCTTCCGTTACTCGGTGTCCTTCATGGGCGGCATGGGCTTCCAGTTGGGATCCTTAACGATCTTGCGGGCGTCCTTCATGCCACGGCGCAGCGCCGGAATGCCGGTCTTAAAGCACTTGTCAACGGCGGCCAGGCGAATGAATTCCTTGCAGAAGGTCGCGGCATTGCCCAGGCGGAACAGCATGGGGTGGTAGTCACCGTAGATCTGCATATAGCGAGCGAGGAAGCCTCGGTTGCGCATGATGTAGTAACGGTTGGTGTCGCTCGTGGAGTTGAGCTGGCGCTTGCCGGCGATATCCCAGTTGGAGACGGCGCGGGCGCGCTTGAGCACCACGTCGGCGACCACGGCGGCGGGGAAGTGCTGGCTGGCTACGTAGCCGTAGCAGGCATCGTCGCCGTAGATAAAGAAGCGCGCGTCGGGCAGGCCAATCTTGTCGACCACGCGGCGCGAGAACATGCCGCCCTCAAAGCACAGCTGGTTCATGGCGCGGTAGCCCTCGGGACCCAGATCCCACTTGGCGATGGGGTTAGGGATGCCGAGCGAAAGGATGAGCTGGTACTGCCAAAAGAAAGCGCCGCCGTCAAAGTCCAGGCGCGAACCCTGGATGACATCGTAGCGGTCGGTCCACTTGGCAAGACGCTCGATGCCTTCGGGGATGACGAGCACGTCGTCGTCCATCACCCAGAACCACTGGGCGCCCAGGTCGTAGGCGCATTTGGTGCCGGCGGAGAAGCCGCCCGCACCGCCGCCGTTTTCGAGCTGCGGGGCGTAGATGACACGGTCGGTGCCGCCCTGCGCGTCGGGCTGCTCGGTGTCGATGCCCCACAGGTTAGCCAGGCGCTCGTTGAATGCGGTGCACATGGCCTCGGTCTCGCGTGAGTTCTCGTTATCGACAATCACGATGCGCCAGGGCGTTGCCGTGAGCTCGGTCATAGAGTCGAACAAGTTGGCCAGGAGTTCCTGGCGCTTGTACGTAACGACGACGATGGCGAGCTTATCGATGGGAGCGGGAAGGGTTGAAGGCATGGGGCAATATATCCTTTCACGCGCGGCGGGCGAGCGCTGCACGGAAGCTATCGAATACGTCCTTGGGACTGTCCTATTGTAAAGGCTCGGCGCACCTTAGCGGCAAGCTTTGAATAAAACGCAGGAACCTGCCATGGGCCCGCCGCATGACGTGGGGCTGCTTTGCCCGCAAGAGGCTCCATAGATTATATAAACGCCCGCTGGCGCGCTGACCCTTTGATACCATGAAACGACAGGTATTTCCTAAGGAGCACATTTGTCTACTAACGCCTCTGGCAGCCCTGTTCTGTCGCTGCTTATTCCCATTTACAATGTTCAGCGCTACCTGCGCGAGTGCCTCGATTCCGCCCTGGCGCAGACGCTCAAGGATATTGAGATCATCTGCATTAACGACGGGTCGACCGACAACTCGCCGGCGATTATCCGCGAGTATATGGAGCGCGATAGGCGCGTCAAGATGATCGACAAGGCCAACAGCGGCTACGGCGACTCGATGAACCACGGTCTGGAGATGGCGCGTGGCAAGTACGTTGGCATCTTGGAGTCCGATGACTTTATGGCGTCCGACGCACTCGAAAAGCTTGTCTCGGCCGCCGATAGCAATAATGCCGACTTTGCGAAGGCGAACTTTGATTTCTACTGGTCTAAGCCCGAGGAGCGCCGTTCGCTGCACGAGATGTTTAAAGCCAAGGACTGTGGCAAGCCAGTGCACCCGAGCGATACGACGCAGTTCTTTAAGCAAAAGCCGTCGATTTGGTCGGCAGTGTACCGTCGCGATTTTCTTGAGCGCAACGGCATTAAGTTCCTGCCGACTCCGGGGGCATCCTTTCAGGACACGTCATTCGCCTTTAAGGTGATCGCGTGCGCCGATAAGGCTGTTTACCTGCATGATGCTGTTTTGTCGTATCGACAGGACAACGAGAATTCCTCGGTCAATTCTTCGGCTAAGGTCTTTTGCGTCAATACCGAGTATGCCGAGATTGAGCGTTGGATTCGAGAGGATTATGCCCGCGACCACGCAAGCGTCGATGTCGCGCGCATGCTCAAGTTCAATCAGCTCATTAAGTACGATTCGTACATGTGGAACTACGTGCGCCTGGCGCCTAAGTTCTATAAGGAGTTCCTGGTGCAGATGGCCAAGGAATTTCAGGCGGCCTTGGACGCCGGGGACTTTTCGCTTGACGACCTCAAGCCGTGGAAGCGCGCAAATCTCGCTGTCATCCTCAAAGATCCTGAGGGCTGGGTTGACGAGCACCCGAGTTTTGCGACGGATGGTGCCTTGGGGCGTGCTAAGTATTACGCCTCGGTTGGAGGCCCAGGCGTGGTTGCTGCCTTCCTCATCGAATCGCTGAGGGGGTAGGTCGGCATGGGAGAGGCCTCGTGTCCTAAAGCTACCATTGTCGTCCCCGTTTACAACTCTGCGCGCTCGATTCAGCGATGCCTCGATTCGCTGTTGGCCCAGTCCGAGCGCTCGATTCAGGTTGTCTGCGTCAACGACGGTTCGACTGATGATTCGTTGAACGCGTTGCGCCAGATCGCGCAGGCCGACGATCGTGTACTGGTGATTGACCAGGAAAACGCGGGCGTCTCGTGCGCTCGAAATGCCGGTATCGATGCTGCCGAGGGCGAGACCGTCTTTTTTGTGGACGCCGACGATTACATCGATGCCCAGACGGTCGAGCGCGTGCTGCATGCCATGGAGTCTGCGGATGCCGAGGCCGCCGTTTTTGGCGGCGTCTGTGAACCTGCCGATGCTGCCCCCAAACGCGTCCAGCAACTCATGAGCCCCAAAGCTAGTATCTTTGGCGCCCGTGATCCCCAACTGCTGTTCCATTCGAATGCGCAGCCCTATGCCTGCCGCGCGGCTTTTTCGCGCGAGCTGCTCAATCGCGAAGGTATTCGCTTCGCCCCCGGTTTGGCTTTGGGCGAGGACGTCGTCTTCCAATTTGCGGCTTATGCGCTTGCCCGCAAGACCGTCGTCATGCCGGACAAGTTCTACCACTACGTGATGGAGAGTGAATCGGCGACGCACGAGTTCAACAGTGCCGAGGCTCGCGCCAAAAAGCTTGACGCCCACATGAGGATGCTCGAGGAGGTCTTGGAGGACTGGGCGGCCTACGGTCTTTTGGACCTGTGCCCCGGCGAGCTGATAACTTGGTTTTTGGACCTAATTGTGTTCGACCTGGCGCGCTTGGGTGCCGATGACTTCCATCGCGTGGCGGCTCGCGTCAACATGGACCTTACGACGTTTTTGGGAACGGAGTGGGCGGATATGCCTGCTAAGGGCGCCGTTTGCCGTGTTGCCCAGAAGCTCGTTGCGGCGACCTCGGGCGTTTCGATGGCAGACGCCACGCTGTTCTATCTTTCGACTCGCGGTCTCAAAGCCTGCCTGGAGCGCTTTATCTAATTCCAAGCGCTGCCGCTCGCCGCAACTCGGCTGTTAAAATAACCCTGTTACACGCTACTCAACAGGAGGTTCTCTTGCAGAACTCTGATACCCCTAAAGTTTCGCTGCTTGTCCCTATTTGCAATGTCGAACGCTACCTGCGCGAGTGCCTCGATTCCGCCGTGGCTCAGACGCTCAAGGACATCGAGATCATCTGCATCAATGACGGTTCCACCGATAGCTCGTCGGATATCATCCGCGAGTACATGGAGCGCGACCCCCGTGTGAAGATGATCGACAAGGCCAACAGCGGCTACGGTGACTCGATGAACCGCGGCCTGGAGATGGCGCGCGGCGAGTACGTGGGCATCCTTGAGTCCGACGACTTTATGTTTGAGGATTCGCTCCAAAAGCTGGTCGCCAAGGCCGATGCTGAGCATGCCGATGTGGTGAAGGGCGACTTTTACCTGTATTGGTCCACGCCCAGCGAGCGCCGTGAGCTGTTTGGGATTATCGACGAGCATATGACGGGCGCCGCGTATCGCCCCGTCGATCGCCCGGGTATCTTCTACCGCAAGCCTTCCATTTGGTCGGCTATCTATCGCCGTGAGTTCCTTAACGCCAATCAGATTCGGTTCCTCCCCACGCCGGGTGCCTCGTATCAGGACGCAGGTTTTAACTTTAAGGTTTGGGCGTGCGCCGAGCGCGCCGCGTTTATTGCGGACCCCATTTTGTGCTATCGCCAGGATAACGAGAAGAGCTCCGTTAATTCGCCCAACAAGGTGTTTTGCGTATGCGACGAATATGCCGAGATGCAGCGCTTTTTGGATGAGCGTCCCGAGCTCAAGGCTCAGCTCCAGGGGATTTTAATGCGTATGAAGGTCGATACGTACCGTTGGAATGATGAGCGCCTGGTCGATGAGCTGCGTGAGCAGTTTTGGAAGAAGGCATCTCCCGAGCTCAAGGCCGATTGGGATGCCGGTCGCTTTGACCTGTCGCTGTTCGATCCGCGTGGCGAGACCGACTTGCGCCTGATGGTCAAGTCGTCCCGCGCCTATATCGATTCACGCTTTGACTTTAAGAAGCCGGGCAAGCTCAATACGTTTAAGCATTACTTTAAGATTGGCGGCTTGCCGCTGGTCTGGCGCGTGCTGACGTATCAGCGCACCTACGGCGACAACCCGCACCCTGATGACGTTCCGGCCGCACAGTAGGAGCGAGTGACTATGGCTACCCCCAAGATTTCCGTTGTCGTTCCCATCTATAAAGTGGAGGAGTGCCTGGCCTGGTGCCTGGACTCCCTGCTTGCGCAGGACATGCCCGATTGGGAGGGCGTGCTGGTCAACGATGGCTCGCCGGATGGTTCGCGCGATATTGCGGCCGCTTATTGCGAAAAGGACGCGCGTTTTACGCTGGTCGATAAGCCAAACGGGGGCCTGTCGAGCGCCCGCAATGCGGGCATCGCTGCGTCCACGGCGCCTATCGTTGCATTTTTGGATTCAGACGACCGTTTTACGCCCGATGCATGCCGCGTGATTGTCGATGCCTTTGAGCGCGAGGGCTGCGATGTGTTGACCTTTGGTGCGAATCCGTATCCGCTGGAAGCGGGATATCCGTGGCTTAACTATGTGCTGAGCCCGCGCGATGTGTCGTTTGAAGGCTATAGCTCCGACCTGCTGTTTAAGGAAGCTTCTCGCCCCTTTGCATGGCGCACTGCCTGCAAGCGTGAGTTTTTGCTGGGCAACGGGATCGTGTTCGACGAAACCGTTAAGTATGGCGAGGACCAGGTCTTCGATTTTGCCGTGTACGGTCGTTCGCACAAGACCGCGCTTATCTCGAGCAAGCTGTATGACTACCGCGTGGCGCGCAAGGGTTCGCTCATGGATACCATGCGCTATGACGACGAGACGCGTCTGCTGGAGCATGTGAAGATTTACTCCGCTGTGCTGGCTGACTGGCAGCGCGACGGTCTCGATGTCCAGTATGCCGATGACCTGGCGTACTTCCTATGCGACCTGGTGCTGTACGATGCGCTCAGGTTGCTGGGTTCGGATTGCGGCAAGGTGTTTGCTGCCGTTGCCACGGCACTTGCCGGTTCTGCCGTGGGCAGCGATGCTGCGCTCGCACAATGCGCTCCTTCTGTTGCTGCCATGGTGCGTGCGGCGCTTACCAGCAAGGCCCCCAATGCCCGTGGGTGCAAAAAGCTCATGTTCGATTACGACGTCTTGAGGTTTGGGCGCCTGGGTGCCTGCAAACGCATGGCAGCGAACGCCCTGGGAAAGCGAGAAGTGTAGATGAGTATCAAGCGTTTGGCACTTTGCCGCAGTCAGGGCCGTCTTTTTGTGCTGCTTCGTTTTGCCGGTCAGGATGTCGCCGCGCTTATTGAGCGGGAGGGTTCTCAAGCGTTTGCCCGCGCGACGACGAGCGGTTCTTGTGTGCCGTCGCTGGTGTTCCCAGTCGATCATGACCGTGTGCTGGCGCTTTGCCCTTCCGTTTCCGATTACGAGCGCGAGCTCGCCGTCTTGGTGCTTCCGTTTTTGGATGGCTCGTCGATGGATGTCGTCTTTGCATCCGGTGGTCAAAGGTTGGGCTCCATTCGCCTCGATAGCCGCGTGGCCAAGCTGGAATCCAAGATTAACTACAAAGCAAAGGCTGCGATGTGCGCGCTCGTTCGCGATGCACAGCGCGGCGAGTGCTGCGGTCGCTATGAGATCGATGCCGTTCGTTATTTACCGGCAGACGCCGGCGCGGTGTGGCGCTATGAGGTTACGTGGGTGGGAGACCCCCAGTGCGCACCTGAGCTCCAGGTCTTCGATACGCATATGAACGCCATCGATGCCACCATGCATGTGTTTGAATCGCAGGTCGATGTACCGCAGTGCAACGGATGCCGCGTCAATAAAACGTATCTGAGCGTTGAGATGCCTCGGGATATACGAGATTTTGTCTCGATTGTGAGCGATCCTACGGAGCAGATCCAGAGCGGGTTTTGCGCCATGGATGGTCGCCTGTACAACGGCATGGTCGACGACAGCTGGAACCGCATGAAGGATGCACGCGCTGACGACGCAGCTTATCGACGTTGGTTTGAGCAGCATCGCGCAAAGCCGGGCGATCTGGCGTGCCAGCGTGTCGCTTCGGCGGCCTTTGCCTATAGGCCGCTCGTGAGCATTGTGGTGCCGTGCTACAAGACTGATCGGGTCTACCTGCGCGAGCTACTGGACTCGGTGCTAGCCCAGAGCTATGACAACTGGGAATTGCTCCTTATGGATGCCTCACCTGAATGGGATGCGGTTGCCGACCTTGCGGCAGGCACCCACGACGAGCGCGTTCGTCGCATTGGGCTGCCCGGCAACGGCGGCATTGTGGTCAACACCAACGCAGGTATTGAGCAAGCGATGGGCGACTACATCGCGTTCTTGGACCACGATGACATTCTGGAGCCGGACGCGTTATTCCACTATGTTTCCGCGCTGAATAAGGCGGCCGAGGACGAGCGTCCCCAGGTCCTATTCTGCGACGAGGACATGTTCCAGAAAACGGGGAAGTGGGGCCAGCCGGTCTTTAAGACCAAACTCAACGTCGACCTGCTCTATAGCCATAACTGCGTGACGCATTTCCTGATGGTGGAGAAGACGCTTATCGATCGTATCGGCACGTCCCCAGAAGACGTTGCGGGTGCCCAGGACTACGACCTGACGCTTCGCTGCCTTTCGGCGGACGCGCGGTTTGAGCATGTTGCGCACGTGCTGTATCACTGGCGCGTTCATCCGGGATCGACCGCCGACGGATCCGCCGACAGCAAACCGTATGCCATCGAGGCCGGGCGCCTGGCTCTGCAGCGCCACTTTGACTCGCTGGGCGTTCACGGAACGGTCGAGGAGACCGAGACGCCGTTTGTCTACCGCATGCGCTATGCGCTGCCGGAGCCTGCGCCACTGGTGAGCATTGTGATTCCCACCAAGGACCATGTTGAGACGCTCGATGCTTGTGCGATGTCGATCGCCCAGAAGGTCACGTATGCCAACTACGAGATCGTCTTGGTGGAGAACAACAGCGAAGCCCCGGAGACGTTTGCGTATTACGAAACCCTGCCGGAGCGCGTGGTCGCGGCATCTGAGGGCAAAGGTAGCGCGCGCGTTGTGTACTGGCCGGGCGAGTTCAATTACTCCCAGATCATTAACTTTGGCGTGGAGCATGCCAAGGGCGACTATCTGCTGCTGCTCAACAACGATACCGAGGTCATAAGCCCCGATTTTATCGAAGAGATGATGGGCTATCTGCAGCGTCCCGATGCGGGCGTGGTGGGCGCCAAACTCTATTTTGCCGATCATCTGGTACAACATGCCGGCATTTTGGTTGGCGTGCGTGGCGCACTTGCTCATGCCAACCAGGATTTCTCCGCAAAGCGCGAGGGTTATCTTGCCCGTGCCGTGCGCCCGGGCAACTTCAGCGCCGTGACGGGCGCCTGTCAGATGGTCCGCCGCGACGTATTTGAGCGCGTCGGCGGCTACTACGAGGAATTCGCCGTTGGCTTTAACGACGCAGACTTTTGCCTGCGCGTATGGGAGGCGGGCTACCGCACCATCTTTACGCCCTATGCCGAGCTGTACCACTACGAGTTCACCTCGCGCGGCAGGGAAGAGGCCAACGAAGAAAAGCTGCGCCGCTGGAAGCGAGAGCAGGCACTGTTCATGCAGCGCTGGCCGGAGTTCTTCCTCGATGGCGATCCGTGGTTGGGGCCAAACCTATCTGCCGAGAGTGAGTATTTCTCGGTCTAAGGCAATGGGTTTAGGAAGTCCTGAACTTTCTTTCGCTATGAGCTTGGAAGAAAGCAATGGTGGACTACTAACTAAGTCATATTACGAAAGCTCGATACTTCCGCGATAAGTTTATACAAGCTTATACAGCTCGATATTATTCGATATAAGTAGATATCGCACTTGCCTTTGCCGGCTTACCCGCCGGCGTTATGGATCTTATTAACGGCAAGGCGCTTACGTTCTTGCGTCGTGCCCTCTCCGAAGATCTGGCGCCTATCAACCAGGTGGAGGTAGTGCTCTCTATGGGCGATAGCTTTGTCGCGACTGGTTTGACCATAGAGGACGATCTTCTGTCGAGAGCCGCTAAGGCCACTAAGGGCTATGCCTATCTGGTGCAACTGGTCGGTTACTCCATTTGGCAACGCGCCAACTTGCATCGTGCCAAAAGTGCCATTGTGAGCGAGGGCGACGTCACCGAAGGCATTGCGCTGGCAGAGGCTCGTTTTCACGATGTTGTTCACGAGCCCGCGATTTCTGGACTTGGACTCAACGATATCAAATACCTTTTGGCCATGTGCGAGGATAAGCAGCAGTCCAAATCATCTGAGATTGCTAAACGCATGGGTAAAAAGACCAATGAGGTCAGCTCTATTAGGGCTAAGCTGCTTCAAAGAGAGGTTATTCAAGCTCCGCAGAGGGGCTACGTGCAGTTTGCCGTGCCGGACCTAGATATCTATCTGCGAGAGAACGCCGCGGAGATTCTCGAGCGGTTCTAAATCGAGGCATGAATAGCCGCCGGTTAACTGCCCTTGTCGACTTGGCTCGCGTCCCCCCCCAATCTAGTAGACTCTGAACCGTTGCTAGATTGGGGGGGGGATTTTCCATGAAACGCTCCATGAAACGAGTTTCCGGGGCCGTTCGGATGCCGTGGCGCAGCAGGGACTTGAGCTTCTCGGCGAACACCTGCTCTTTCGAGTTCGCAAGCAGGCAGACGCCCTCCTGCCGGTGTGCCACGTCGAACCACAGCTCGTCCTGCTCCATCGCAGCGCTCGCGTGGACCCCCAGGTCGAGCTTCGTGTCGAACGTGCTGCGCCCGTCGCTGACCTTGAGGTTGACGCGCCTGCCCTTGTAGTCCTGCTGCGACAGCTCCTCTATCTCGCCGGCGATGCGGACGGTTACGCCGTCGCCGAGGTTCGAGAGGGCGGACACAAAGGAGCGAATGGAGGCGTCGTTCATCGGGTACCGCACGAAGTCGAGGTCTATGTCCTGGGTTGCGCGGCGCCCGCTCCCCGACAGCGCGCACATCAGGACCCCTCCCTTGACCGTCACTCGGTCGCGCATGCTGGATGCCGCCAGCTTTGAGAGGATCACGTCCTGGCAGACGCGCGCGGTCGCGTTGAGGCAGGAGTAGCCCTCCTCGCGCTCGTAGCGCGCCCTCATCTCGTTCAGGTCCATCAGAATACCTCCTCCATGGCGCGCTCGAGGTGTGCCTCGCCGTGCGGGATTGCCTCCGCGTAGTCCTGCAGCCTGTATATGTCCAGCCGCTCCGACCGCCTGCGGAACGAGGCGACGGCCTCCCGGTAGAGGTCGTAGGGCAGCTTGTTGCGCGAGCGCATGAGCTCGAGGAGCATGCGCTCGGGGTCGTAAGCGGCAAGCTCGGTCCCGTCCACCGAGACGGTCGACCTCCCGACGCCCAGCCATCCCTCCGGGATGAAGTGCTGGCGCACGGCGGCGTCGCGTATCTTGGTCCCACCGCGCTTCGTGGCCAGGTCGATCCGGTCGGGGGGGCGCGGTCACGAGCCCGTGGGCGTAGAGCGCGGTCTGCCCGGTCAGGATGCCCCCGGGGTAGCGCTTCGCGATCACGGCGAGGGCGTCCTCGTCCCGGTTGGTCGAGTACATCCCTCGGCCGACGGGGTGGAGCGTCCCTTCCGACACCGCCTTGCGAATGCGGTACCTGCTCCCGAGTTCAGCCAGCGCCTCCCGGTAGGTGATCACCATGCCGACCTCCCCTCGAAAGCCATATAAGCCTACATCTGATGACAATTGTAGGCTTATATGGCTTTTCATGGAACGACTCATTGTGGCACCTCCCTCGCCATGACGGTGCCTTACTTTGATGGCCCTTTCCTCGTTTGCATCTGCTATATGAAGGAACGTCGATTCTGGTGCTCGGGCGAAGGCGCTACGCGATGAAATTCTCCACCAGCGTAACCATGGAGTCCTTCTCGCTTGGGTCAGAGAGGGCAATCATGAGCGTCATGGCCGCGAGCGCGTTGCCCTCCACGCGGAGTCTTTCGCCGTTGCGCAGTATCCCGTTCTTGTCGAGGAAGTGAATGAAGAGCGCCGCTGCAGAGCGCTTGTTGCCATCCAAGAATGGATGGTCCTTCACTACGAGGTAGAGAAGGTTGGCGGCCTTTGCTTGAACGGAGGGATATAGGTCTTGGTCGCCAAAGCCCTGATAGAGGGCGCTGATGATTCCGGCGAACTGGTTGTCCCGCTCTCGTCCGAACAGGGTGGACGACGAGTAGAACGGTAGGCTGCGGACGACTTCGAGGGCTTCGGTGTAACCGAGCTCCCAGTTGGGCTCGTTGCCCTGGGGCGTCTTCATCCTTCCCGTGTCGTATTCATCGAGCAGAGTCAGGCTCGGAAGGTACTTCTGTAGAATTTCTGCCGCACCGGAGAGTTCCGGAGTACTCGACCTCTCGAGGACCTTGAAGACCGTTCCGAGCGCCTCGAGTCTCTTTTGGTTGATGGAGTATCCCTGGAGTAGATGCTGCTTGAGCACGCCATTTGCCCACCGGCGGAAGTACACGCCCTGCTGAGACTTCACGCGGTAGCCAACCGAGATGATCATGTCGAGGTTGTAGTGCTCGACCTGACGTTTGACCGTTCTTGTTCCCTCTAAGCGAACTATTTCAAAAAATGAAATAGTTCGAATTCCGGCAAGCTCTTCCTTTGCTGCGGAATGAATGTGCTTGGAGATAGTCGGCACTCCGCGCCCGAACAACGTCGCCATCTGCTGCTGGGTTAGCCAGACCGTATCGCCGTCGACGCGCACGTCAAGGTGGACTGCGTGGTCGGGGTCCTCGTACAAAGCGATCTGCTGGCTTGCGTTGGAATTGTCCATGATGTATGCCCCTTCGGTTTAGTCGACATGCTATGATCCGCACGCCGGAGGACGAGTGGTTTCAACATGCCGGTATTGCGTAGCTTCAACCGGCATCCCGCCGGTCAGTCGGCGTCGCGTGCGCCGGCTAAGCCAGGGTCGGGGCAGCGGGGATCCGCGGCGCCGGCGCTTCGTACCATTGGGGGCCTCCGAAGCGACTTTCACTCTGTCTTATTCTGGTAGATACAGTGTACCACGAAACGCGAACATGCGTACGTATTTCTGTTTAAATTTTAGCTGGACGCGGCGGTGTGTCGTCCTCTGCCTTGTTCTCCGAAGCCAGCTGTATTCCGGGCCGCGGTTCTACAAGGCAGGGGGTAGTCAGATGGATAGGATTATCCTTCTCCTACTTCTCTTGACCTTCCTGGTCATCCTGAGCAAGTAATGGGCTTTAGTGGGTGCCAAGCTCTACTTTGCTGGCCATCTGGTTCAGCTAGCTGGCATTGTGGTCGGCGTACGCGGCGCCCTTGCCCATGCCAACTGGGACTTTTCGGCAAAGCGCGAGGGATATCTTGCCCGTGCCGTGCACCCGGGCAACTTCAGCGCCGTTACGGGCGCCTGCCAGATGGTCCGTCGCGACGTTTATGAACGGGTTGAAGGCTGCGACGAGAAGTTTGCCGTCGGTTTTAACGATGCGGATTTTTGCCTGCGCGTATGGGGGCTACCGCACCATCTTTACACCTTATGCTGAGCTGCACCACTACGAGTTCACTTCGCGCAGCAGGGAAGAGGCCAGCGAGGAAAAGCTGCGCCGTTGGAAGCGCGAGCAGGCACTGTTTATGCAGCACTGGCTGGAGTTCTTCTTGACGGGTGATCCGTGGCTGGGGCCGAACCTTAGCAGCGAGTGCGTGTATGGTGCGCTGAAAATTACTGTGCTTGTTCTGGCTTGTTGCTAGGCGTAGCGCGCGTCCCGCCGGTTGAGAAGCTCGCAGTAGTTCGACACCGCCTCTACCTGCGGCGCCTGCTCCTGCGGCTCCTCCGGCTGCCCTTGCTGCCCTGCGGCTTACCATCCTACTCACCCACGTATGACTCCCGTGCCCCGAGCGGGCAAAAGGAAATGCCCACAACGTCTCCGTTGCGGGCATTCTCCGGGCCGGCCACAAATAGCTTTATCGAATCCGATTGCTCTTCATCATCCGGATCGTTGGCGTCTCGTCGGCAAAGTCATCGTCTATCTGTAGTTCAAGGGGCACCGTAATGGAGCTTCCCAGCGCGGTCGCGGTTCCCGGGGCGAATGCGGGAAGGCGCATGACCTGGCCATTTGATATGGAAGGGATATTGCGGCGAACGTAATCGAGGTCGTAAGAGTTCTGAATGCGGTGGATTATGAAGGTTCCCGTCTGAGAGAGCACGACGCGGGAAAGCTCACTGGGGATTTGGCTGATGGCGGTAAGGTAAATGCCAAACTTACGGCCCTCCCGTGCAATTCGATTGAACACTGAGTCGTCTGTCAGGTCTGCATCCCTGATATAGCGATGCGCCTCGTCAAAAATGAGATAGATAGGTGTCGAGGAGCCTCTTCCTGCATCTAGGCTAGCCTGAAAGAGGGTGCGCGCAACGTAGTGGGAAAACAACTTCAATCCTGACTCGTCGATTATCTGAGATACGTCTAGCACAAGAATGCCATGCCCCTTGTTTAAGAGGGCAGCAATTGACTCGCCCCGCTCAAGTGAGAAGAGGTCTTGCGAATACCTTTCCCTAAGGTTTCTAAGCTGAGTAACCAGCCCCTCTGAATACGACCTTATCTGACGGTTGCCCCGCACTTCTTCTTCGTCGAACACGAAGTCAAGCGCATCAACGACGTCAGAGATTGAGACCTCGCTTTTAGGTTTTTCGTACTCACATAAGATGCGTTCGATATTGGGAAGTCCATCGGACATGTATTCGTCCTCGATGAACTCCTTCAAAAGGGACTCAAGCCCTTCGACGACATCTTTCGATATGTTTCCGTATTCCAGGTTGAAAGACACTAACAGGTTATGAGCGGTCTGAGGGCGAGAGAAAGGTCCGGACTCGCGTTCGAGAATCTTGTTAAGTTCTCCCTCAATCGGCTGGTAATACTTTGAGACCTGAAACTTCCTCGCTGCGTGGCTATCGATGCTCGTGTCCCGAATTGCGGTATATGCAAAGGCAGCAAATAGCTTCTTCTTGCCCTCCTCGTTGAGGTGGGAGTATCTCACGGCCCTCTCAAGCAGAGGTTTCTGGATGCGTCGCGAGGGGTCGAGAATAGCTGACCAGTCATCCATCGACAACTCTCCGGGCGCGAGGTGGTACTCATCAGCGCCGATTCGTCTCGTGCAGCCGTAACCGCCGCGCGTGAGAAAGTCATAATCGCCGTGCAGATCGAAGACGAAGAATCGGGGCTCTGCATCGAGCGCGTCCTCGGCATCTAAGAGCGATGCCGCCCTATCAAGCAGGAGCCGCGCGGTTGAGGACTTTCCCGAGCCGGTATTACCGAGAATAGCGAGATGACCAGAGAACAGGGAATCGATATCAAAAGTGGGTCTTACTGAATCGTACCCAGCGAGGGACCCAATCTCGACTCCTTCCCGCACGCAAAAGACCCTCTTGAGGATTGATTCATCGCAGGCATAGACATTGGAGCCGACCATGGGGAGGTCTACTACGCCGGGCACGTAGGAAGATCCTTCAATCTCTCCAATGGGGACGGCGGTGAAGATATAGCTCGTGCTAAACCTCGACGAAGGCTGGTCGGAATACGGCCTCTCGGCCTCTTCTACGGAAGTCACGCGAAAAATGATCTTTGTCGAGATAGAGAGATAGGAAAAGAGATATTGATTGAGCCCGTTTAGATGCCTTGGCTCGCCATCGAGCATCCGGTCTGAAAAGTCGGAACGTGATGCGCGTAGTCTTATCTTCTCCTGATCCATATAGCAGATGGTGCCGATGAGCCAACCCGGATTGGGAACCTCATTAGTCATTCTTGTCACCAAGCCCCAAAGATCCAGATGCCACATCGTCTCCGAAGGTGATCTCGGGCCCGATAAAGTCAGCAAATTCCGAGAAGTATAGCGGGCGCTTGCGGTCCAGTTCCCTTTCACTTGGATATACGAAATAGGTGTTCGCGCCACCTGCCTTATCGTAGAACACACGTGTAGGGGAACCGACATCTGCTTCTGCCGGGTTGCCGATAAAGGCGAGGAGCGTGAAATCGGGCCTCGCAAGAGCCTGGCTGATAAGGTTTGATATGTGAGAGTCCGCGAAGCTGAATCCACAAGTCAGAAGGACTGTGTTGGGGACGGCGAGGGCATTTACGAACTCGCGGAACATATCGCTATAGGGGGAGCCCTGGGTCAAGGCGTATTTGGAAGTCATCGGGGCGATAAGTTGTCTGTCGCCTTGGTACTCGTCGGTGATGTCGGGAAACCTGGGGACCCTTACGACGTTTCCGTCATAAATCCTCCAGTTGATAGACCCGTGCATCTTGTAAAGGCGAAAGAAGGGGTTCACCGGTTCGTAGTGATCCCTGAATCTCTCGTCGAGGTCAATCGGCCTGCGATGGTATTCCCGCGGGTTGAATGTGGGTATCAGCCCGTTCGAGAACCCGTCCACATAGGCGTAGCCGCTCGATTCAAGGGCCATCTCATGAAATAGGTCGTAGTTTGTTGTGAAGAGATTAACGACGTCGAAGGCAGCTTGACCACCGCGCGCAAGGATCTGTCGCGATACGCCAAGTCCCTGAACAAACTTACGATAGCTATCAAGGACGTCGGAGTGCTCCGCGCTGTATTTGATGTCGACGGACTCGAGAAAGGCCTTGCGAACTGCATCGGAAACCCTCTTGTCGTCATCGGCGCTATCTAGAGAGCCCTCGATGCGCTGACTCAGCCACGAGAGGAGGTTCTCTATGTTCGAGTACTTCGCAGGGTCTTCGTTATCTCGACAGGCAATTTTAGTTATCCGACTTTCAAGAAGGATAGATAGATCGGGATCGTTGAGCTTGAGGTCCGCTCGCAAGTTCCTGAAGGTTTCACCCATCAGGGGAATGGCCGGAGTAGATGCGCCAGAGCCGATAAGCGTGGCTAGGTTAATCGACCTGGAAAGAATGCCTTGAACAAAATGTCTGGCTTCTACCGCGTTTACCTCACGCCTTGTTGCACCCCTCTGCAAGGTAAAAAGGGGTTTGGAGGATTCTTTCTGCATATCGGAGGACACGTTGCCCGGTATGTTTATTGCGTTGTCAGACATGTATGCTCCCAATAAACTCAAGAACTCCTGCTCGAACGCGCCCGGGAACTGAAACATCCGCTCCTTGCCCCCGATGCTCACGTAGATCGAGCCGCCGTCTATCCTCGTCACGGTGCCGGCGCCCCATGCCTTGTGGCGCACCTTGCACCCGGCTCCCAGTGCGTTCAACTGGGCCTTGTTCGACGCCGGCCGCGCCGCTGTCGGCCGCGGTTTTCGGCTTCTCTGCGCCAGCCTTTCTCGCCGCGACGGCACCGTGTATGCAGTCGGTCGCGCTCTTGCGGTAGCGCGAGGCCACCACGGAAAGCTTGCGTCGCAGCACCTCAGCGAGGAAGTTGCCGTTGTCGTACGGCGGCTCCAGGAACCGGGAGTCGATGCGCTCCGTCTCGGATTTCACCATGTCAAGCATGGCGTTCACCTCGCACTCGTTGGTGAAGACCTCGCCAACGTCCTGAACGCGCTCCTTTGATTTACCCTGTACAGCCAAAAAACACCCCTTAGCCCATGCCGGCGGATCAGAAAACCGCAGCATAAAACACTAGTGAACAATTCTAACAGAAGGTGCGGACGCAATATTGCATCTGTTCCCAAGCGGAGCCTTTGCAGCAACCGTCACGGGACGCAGGCCAACCGTTCATTATTATGCCCCCCAGCGGAGCAACCACTGCCACGTGCTCGCCCGTCTGGGGCCGCCCGCGCCGAACTTGCGTTCGCTCCGGGTGCCGAGCTGGGTCGGTCGCGCCGCGGGCCGCCCATGCGCGTGGAATGGCCTCGTAGCCGAGTCCCAGGTACGCGAGCACCGGTGTCGCCGCCGCGCCCGCGATGCCCAGCCAGAACGCCAGCGGCTTCGTGCGGACCCTCCAGTTGATGCCCATAGGTCTTCTCCTTCCATGGGCAATTCAAAGGGGCTGGTCGCCTGCGCGCCGCGGAGGAGGCGCAGGTACAGCCCGTACGTGGGCGAGGTCTACGTGGCGCCTGGGAACACCTGCCTGGACGAGAGGGGCAGACACCGCTTCGCGGCCAGCCAAACGGGCTGTGGGTCACAGGCATCACGGAATTCCGCATCCCCGCCGGCAAGTGCACCTCTCGCCGGCGATCAATTGCTTCAACGGAATGCCCGTCGGCTGGTCCATCGGCACGCCCCCGAACGCGGTGCTTGCCAACTCATCGCTCCTGCGGGCCTGCTCGCAGCTTGCGTATGGTGAGCACCACTGGGTGCACTCCGACCGCGGCAGCCATTACCGGTGGCCCGGTTGGATCGCCATCTGCGATGGGCACGGCATCGTGCGCTCGATGACGAGGAAGGGGTGCTCACCCGACAATTCAAGGGCAGAGGGCTTCTTCGGCAGGCTGAAGGTGGAGTCCTTCCACGGAAGGGGCTGGGACGATGCTGGCATGGGGGAGTTCATGGAGATGCCGGACGCCTATCTGTTCTGGTCCCGCGACAAGCGCCGCAAGAGCGACCTGGGCTATATGAGCCCGATGCAGTTCCGAAGAAGCCTAGGTCCTGTAGCGTAGGAACACAGTCCGGGGTTTCCACTGCAGTCCCCGGTGTTCAGTTTAGCCTTGACAGAAGCAGTCCACCTGGAGCGCAACGTCGCGGAGTGGTGCCGCCACAAGCGCGTCGGGGGCGCCACCGTTGCCGCGCTGAAGGCCGCCTTCATGGACAAGCTCGGTAAGGTCGCGTAGGATATCGGCCGACAACGGCCCTGGAGGGGCTTACACCACTTTTCGTGACACAACTTGCCCTCCAGGTGTAATTGGCTAAATTGTTGGTATGCGGGATACGTTAGCGACTCATAAAAGTTGCACGGTTGATGGGGGAGAGTTTGGGACGTTCAAAAGGGCGCAATTCAAAGGTTGAGCTTCTGCGCATCATCTCGATGTGGTTCATAGTGGCTCATCATTTCGTGATTCATAATGCTGAGCCTATTTCCGTTTTCCCCGGGACCGTTGCACGCATGGTACTGCACGGCGTGTTGTACCCTTCGGGGCGTATTGCCGTTGCCGTGTTTTTTATCATTACGGTGTGGTATCTGGCCGACGCGCAACTGACACTTAAGGGTCAGCTGCGAAGGGCTTGGACCCTGCTGGGGCAGATGCTCTTTTACAGTGTGCCGCTCGTCCTGTACTTTGGCGTGTTTAATGCGGGGGATGGGCTGCAAGCTGGAGAGCTGATGGCTGCCGTCTTTGCTCCGCTCGCCTCGCTGTGGTGGTTTCCTACGGTGTATATTCTGCTGATTCTTGTGGCACCCTATCTGTTCGACGGGTTGCGTGCGTTGACGAGCCGGCGGCTGGGCGAGCTCTGTATGCTACTGGTCGTGCTATATGGGGTCTTGCCCGTTGTGCCGTATTCGACAATTGGTGGCTTTGTTTCCTCCCTGACGGGTCAGACGGTCGTGATCGCGTGCGTGACATGTTGGTTTAAGTGGCATTATTGCGGTGGGGCGGGTCCGAGGGTTTTGGTGCTGCCCGTTCTTTCGTACGTTGCTGTGTACGTTTGCTACTTTGTGGCTCAAAAGGACGTGCTCCTTTTGAGCGCTTTCGCTTCCAGCGTATACGGATCGGTGGTGACTAATCCTGGAAGCCTCTTGTCGCTTGCGATCGCACTTCCGGTGTGCTTGTTTGTCTTTAATGCTCAACCTGCGCATTGGCCTGCTGTCAATTACTTGGCCACGTTGTCGTTTGGCGTGTACCTTGCCACGGACAGCGCGTACATGCAGGAGCTGCTGTGGAAGAACTTGCTTGTGTTCTCCCACTGCCACCCAGCGTGGGGGCTGCTGTCCGTAATGCTTGTAGTGACCGGCGTGTATGTTGTCGCGTCCTGCGTCGAGGCGATTCGACAGGTTCTGTATCGGGCGCTGTTCAAGCATCCGGGTAGGGTGTTTGATGTTTTGTGGGACAAGATTGCAGGGGTCTCTTTGCCAAGGTAGGCCATTGTTGGGCCAAGTCCCAAGCTGTGCACAAATTCGTAATCGCGTTTCTCCTACGCTGCCTTCCTCAGCTCGGTTCCGATAATGGTGTAAGGGCGAAATTGGGTTAACAGTAGGTCAAGTAATTCAGCTAGAATTGCTTGAGCTCTATTTTGTTTTGGTTAAAGTCTACTATTTAGATTTACGTAATTTATTGGGAGTGCATATATGAAAAAGGTTCGTTGCGCAGTTGCTAATTTGGTTACCGCTGTTCTGGTTTCCTCTTCCTTCCTTGCTCCCGTTTCGTCGGCCTATGCACTTGAGTTTTCCTCGCTCTCAAATAATGAAGCCGAGACCTCTAGCTCCTCTTCACTTTCGGATTTCGTTTCCGAGGATACTGAGAAGACCGCCGAAGCCGACTCTTGTGAGGATACTGAGAAGACCGCCGAAGCAGGCTCTTGTAATTCGGATGTCGAATCGGCCGCTCAATCGGCTCAATCTTCCGATTCCTCTTGTGTCGATGCCTCTTTCCAATACTTGTACATTGCGCAGCCCTCTCTTTCTTTGGGTGCTATGCAAGAGGCGGCGTTCGCAACTGCATCTGATTCTGATGTTTTGACCTCTGCGTCCCTATCATTCGTCAGCAATTTTGGCGAAGAGCGCTCCGTTGAAGCTTCGGCTTTCTCTGGGAATGCTGCGGGCTTTACATTCGGACAAGATTTGTTGGTAGCGCGGTATTTTTTAACCGGTATTACGTATCAGGTGAAGGATTCGAACGCAGTCTATTCAGTGGACCTCTCGTCTGAGGATTACAGCTTTGACGTAGTCAGTTCGTCTTCTTCATCTGATCGCGTTGACAATTCCGATGATATGTCGGTCTACTATGCCGATGAGAACGGCAATCCTGTCGAGGCTTTCTCTATTGAAGAGGCGCTTTCCGGTTCTGAAGATGATGACGGCATTGCGGCTTATAGCATCGATTCCCGTTCAGCTCGTAAAAACGTTCGTGTGATTGCACTTGATGCCGGTCACGGTGGATCCGATTCTGGCGCTCAGGGCAATGGGAAGAGCGAAGCCGACTTAACTTGGAAGATTGTTAGCGCGTGTAAGACCAAGCTTGAGAATTACGGATTTAAGGTAATTCTCGCTCGTGAGCAGTCGGGCAGTTACGGAAGCAACGACTTCCTTTACCGCGTTCAGCGTTGCGTCAAACAAGGCGCTCAGGCCTATATCAGTTTCCATATCAATTCGGGTTCGTCCGCAGCTCATGGTGCCGAGGTATATTCGCCTACCGTGAACGGGGCTGACTATACCCAGGTTTCGTACGAACTGGCCCAGAAGGTTCAGAACAATCTTGTTGCTCTCGGACTTACAAACCGTGGTGTCTTTCAGATGCAGGTAGGCGACGAATTCGCCGTTATTCGTTGTGCTCGTGAAGCTGGAATCCCCGGTATTTTGATTGAACACGGATTTATCTCCAATTGGGGCGATGCGAACAAGTACTTTAGTGATGCCGGGTGCAAACGTCTTGGAGAAGCTGATGCGGATGCCATCATCGCGCAGTTCCCCAAATCCTCTTGGCTTGATTATTCGTCTGTTTTCGATGCCGACTACTATCTCAATAAGTATCCAGATGTTAACGAATGGGCAAACGGAAGCAAAGATAAGGCCCTGGATCACTTCATCAACTACGGCATGTCGGAGGGCCGCCGCGGCTCCGAGGCGTTCGACGTTTATAGTTATAAAACGAGATATCTCGATCTTAGGAAGGCTTACGGAAGTAATTTAAAAGGGTATTATCTCCACTATCTCGAATATGGGATGAAAGAGCATCGTAATGGTTCGAGCATGACTGGATTTGAGGGCTATATAATGTCCCCGCCTTTCACTTCTTACGAGGATGCTGCCGCTCATTACAGCAGGACTGTTGGGAGGCAAACTTATCCAACAAGCGTGTATAAAAGCAAAGGCAGCGCATCTATTGATGAGTTTTGTAAGATTCTTTACGAAGAAGCCTCATTTGAGGGAGTATGTCCTGAAGTTTTATATGCTCAAGTCATGAAAGAGACGGGCTATTTAAGATTTGGAAATTTGGTCCAGGCAAATCAGTGCAATTTTGGAGGCGTTGGAGCCACCGGTCCTGGAAATCCCGGATATACTTTTTCTTCCGTTAGAGAAGGGCTTAGAGTTCAAGCGCAGCATTTAAAAGCGTACGCAACAACTGAACCTTTGAATAATCCGTGTATTGACCCACGCTTTAATCTTGTTTCCCGTGGGTGTGCTCCCAAGACAACGGACCTAAATGGACGTTGGGCCGTTCCCGGTAAAGGTTACGGCGAAGGCTTAAATGCAATTGTCCTTGACGTTTTGTGCATGTAATGGGTCTACAGACGTTCTAGAGCCGATATGCAAATCTAGTTGCATATCGGCTCTAGTTTTTCGGCTATATATGTAATCTTATATTGTTGAGAATTTCTGACAGTCTTTCATAGGAGATGTCAAGAAGTGCTGATATCGCTAAAGATTACAGCAATGACCAAATAAATATAAGCACAGAATACTTTGGGATCAGAATTATCGGCTGAAATAATAGTAAACAAAACGTATGAGATAGACAGAAGCCATCCTGAGTAAGTAGCGGGCTCTAGGCTTGTAATATGACGACAGCCTTCCCTGTCGAGACGGCTGTCGTATGGCGCGAAAGCGCAACAAAAAGATAAACGGTGAAGGGCAATACCGGATGCACTCCGTGTTCCACTTTAGTATACATCAACCGTGGCTTGCCCTGAACATTTGTTCCCAACTATATGTGACGCGAATCTACGAATTTGCACCTTGAATATTAAACCATATTCTGTTTAATTGACAACTCTTCCTTAACAAGAGCTGGCTCAGAAGTGCGGCCCAGAAGTGCGGCCCAGAAGTGCGGCCCAAATATCCCGCCATCAGCGATTCCTCTTACCTCTTGCACGTAATCTCATAACAGAGGGAATCATATTTGTAATAAGGCGGTATCTAAGCATTGGGAAAGGACCGGTCAGCATATTGAAAAGAGACCAAGCAGCATAGTAGAAATGCCAGCCATCTTCCATGCCTTGTCCCTTCCATGGAGTCAAAGAGAGGTTTTGGAGATACTCATTTGAATACCTATGCGTATTGCCCAATCTCCAAGGACGGTCCTCACCAAGGAAATGCACGATAACGGGGTTGCTTACCCACTCAGAATACCGGCGTGGGTCGGGATCGAACCAAGGGGAGACCCGCTTCAGCATCGAAAGAGGATAATAATAGAAAGAGTTACAATAATTATACTTTACTGGAAGAGGCATGATTCGCTCATCAAGGACAAGATTTATCGCATCCTGATCGTTCGCAAAAAGCTCGGCTCCCCGCTCTTTCAGACACTCTAGTAGCTGCTTTTCAATCTCATTTCTACGCCAGGATTCAAGGTCAATCAAAAGGACTCCAGCATTAAAGTACGGCTTTCCTCCATGTCCAAGGGCCTTCATGCGTTTCGACGATACAGTTGGCTCAGGACATGCACCAATTATGCAGCCGTGCTCGTTCAGCGGAGCGTCCCAGAGCTCCTTGAGGCTCCCCCTGACCATTGTGTCTGCGTCAAGATAGAGAACGCGTTGAATATCGCTGACCAAAAACCTTGCCAACAGCAGCCTAGAGAGTACGATCTCATTCCAACCCTGCGTATCAAAGTCAATGCAGCCAGCTTCCATGAAACCATCGATATCAATAAAATCGATCTCGACACAATACTTATTCAAAAAAGAACGCAGCGTCTCTTTCGACGTCTGTGACACCTTGTCGCAGAATACGAAAAAGTGAATTGCGTCATCGGGAGACGAGTTCTCACAAACAGAAGCAACTGAAGCTGCAAGCTGCGGCACAAATGCCTCATTGACCGTATATAGAAGATTCATCTGTTCTCCAAAGCATTATCAACAAGCCATGATTCTAACAAAGAAAGGGAATATAGTCACCACGGACTCGGAGGACCACCCACCAAACTCCGAACACAACAAACCTGCGTCGTCACAGTCAGGCCAACGTCAACCCACTCGCGCACTTCACGCTACCACTCCCGAAGGCATACGTGTGCGGCGTCTCCAATGTAATCAAATGCTTCCAGCGTTTAGGTGCGTTTCGAGTGAAGCGCCTGTGTGTCTACGGGAGCGGCTTGCGGTATGCTGGGAGGGGCGGATGGCGAAGCCTATTTGCTCGTGGCAATCCTGATGGTACCCGCAACCGCCGCGGGAACGCATGCGGCAATAATGGCCACGTTGATGCCGTTCATGCCGAAGGCGGTAATAAGGTAATCCGCCGCAAGGACGATAACGGCGAATGAAAGAGCGTTGATGATAATTTGGGTGATCCCGTCGCGCATGATGAGGAGGGAGTCGTTTACGTAGAGCAGGATGGCGATTGACGTTGTGGCTCCAAGAACATATGGGAATATCCACAGGTAGGGCTCGATCTTGCTTCCGTAAACGAGTTCGAGCAGGGGGCCACCAACGAATGAGAATCCAATCGTAACTATTGCCATGCATGCAAAGAGCAAGCCGAATACCTTGAAGAAGCTCTTCTTGAAAGCTGTTGCGCCTCCATTTTGCAAAGAGTGTGCTAGGGTGCCAATAAGCGGACTGTAGAGATACGTCGCGCCTGCCTGTATAAGAACTGCGGGAGTCGCGATGCTGGCGTAAATTCCTAGGAGTTCTTGTCCGGCAAGAACGCCGTAGCGTTGACGGACAATAGAAACGATGGACGTTGCTAAGAAATTGGCGATTGTCGGCATAAGACATGCTTTTCCGAGTTCGACAAGATGTTCGTGAGCGAAGCTGGGCTTGATATCCCCAAATCGTCTTGCGTGGGGGAGATCGTAGAAGAGGGTCACGAGCATGCAGCAAAACGCCATACCGATGATCGCAGCGGGCAGCGAGTTGATCGTTACGAGTGGGGCGACGAAGCCGACGAGGGATAGCACTCCGCGCATGAACTGGGATTTGCCGATGTAGTCCATGCGCTGTCCCTTTTGGTCGACTCCGTAGAGCACGTCGACAAAGGTCTCATCGATTTTAAAAACGAGGAATACAAAAGTGGCGATCAGGAAGGAAACGTTGTCGCTGATCGCAGCGACGTAGATGCAGCTCATGATCAAGCTGAATAAAATCGATACTAAGCGAAAGCCAATATAGTCATTTGCGGAATGCTCGCAGGAAATGTCGGAAACCTGGTAGGTCCTCATTTTATATAGGCTGACGGAGGCAAACATGCTGCCAACGGACATGGCAAATGCAAGCGCTCCGGAATTGCTGTAGTCGGTCGACAGAACAACGACCAGGACGGTTGTAAGCCACTGGCATCCAAGGTAAAAAATGCAACCAGCGGCGTTCCAGAGCGTGTTCTTTTTCGTGCTCAAGGGTACGGGGACGTTGGGCATGCAGCTCCCTTCTCGTGCGAAGCGTTCGTTCGAAAGACCTTAGTAATTTTAGTGCCCTTTTCAACGAGTGCAAAGGTGAACGTATAATGAACAGGCATGCCTATACGATTAAACGGGAGCGATTCATGACATTTGGTCCCTCTGACCATACCTTTGTGCTCTGCGCGTACAAAGAGAGCCCCTTTCTTGAAGAGTGCCTTCAATCCTTGCTTGCGCAGACTGTAAAGACCAACGTGTTGATTGCCACTTCGACTCCGTGCGATGCAACGCGTGAGCTTGCTAAGCGATACTCCGTTAAGTTGTACGTTCGGGATGGAAATCCTGGGATCGCTGATGATTGGAATTACGCAGTAAGTTGCGCTGACACTTCTCTTGTCACCGTTGCGCACCAGGACGATACCTATGAGCCTGAGTACGCGGCTCATCTTCTAACTGCTGCGAATAAGATGGACAATCTGCTCATCTTCTTTACCAACTATGGTGAGTTGAGGAATGGTGCCAAGGTTGACGATAACCAGCTACTTCGAATCAAACGCCTGATGCTTACTCCCGTTAGGGACGGAAGATTTGCTACGTCCAGATGGATGCGTAGGAGAATTCTGTCTTGCGGATCTGCAATTTGTTGCCCGTCCGTAACGTTGAATATGAGCAAGTTGCCTAGGCCTCCGTTTATTGCAGAATTCCGCTCGAATCTCGATTGGGCGGCATGGGAGCGCTTTTCAAAGCTGCCTGGTGCTTTTTACTATGATTCCAAGGTGATGATGCACCACCGTATTCATCAAGAATCTGAGACATCTGCCTTAATTAAGGATGACACGCGAGAAAAGGAGGACCTCGCGATGCTCGAGCGGTTTTGGCCTTCTTTTATTGCGAAGCTGTTGTTTAAATTCTATCGCCGAGGTCAGGAGAGCAACCAATTGTAGCGGCGAGTTCTTGTTGAGTTGTCTATGAGAGATTGGCGGATGTTGAATAGTAAAAAAGTGTTGGTAATTGTGCCAGCGTATAACGAGGAAGAATCTCTAGAGAGAACAGTTGACGAGCTTGTTTCTGTTGTGCCCGATATCGATTATCTCGTGGTAAACGACGGTTCCAAGGATGCAACTGAGCAAATCTGTCTCGACCGTGGCTTCAATCATGTCACTCTTCCGGTCAATTCTGGTCTTACAGTTGGATTCCAGACGGGGATGAAGTACGCGCTGCGCAATGGGTATGACTATGCTTTGCAGTTTGATGCAGACGGCCAACATTGCCCGGAGTATATGTCCAAGATGCTCGACCTTGCGATCGCCGAGGACGCCGACATCGTTATCGGCTCGCGCTTTGTAAACAAGTGTAAAGAGGTTTCTGCACGCATGCTCGGCTCGCGCATCATTACGGTTGCGATCAAGCTCACTACCGGCAAGCGAGTTGCAGATCCGACTTCTGGCATGCGTATGTTTAACAGGAAGATGATCGAGCTTTTTGCAAACGACGACTCTTTGAACCCAGAGCCCGAGTCTATTTCGTACCTGATTAAGAAGGGTGCTAAGGTTCGTGAAGTTCAGGTTGAGATGCGTGAGAGGCAGGCAGGGGAGAGCTATTTGAACATCCCTAAATCGATTGCCTATATGGCTCGCGCTTGCATCTCCATTCTCTTCGTTCAGTGGTTTAGGTGATTGAATAATGTCTATTGTGCTTAGGGCCGTCCTCCTGCTCGGGGCTCTTTTGGTTTTGTATTTTGTCATCAGGAAGCTAAGGAAGGCGCAGATTGAAGTGCTGGATTCTGTGTTCTGGCTTTTCTTCGCCTTCAGTTTCGTTGTGCTGGCTGCTTTCCCACAAGTTGCCTTTTGGCTGTCTTCACTTTTGGGATTTGAAAGCCCGGCAAACTTCGTGTTCCTCTACGTGATTGTATTGCTCCTGTATCGAGAGTTCAGTAACACGGTGAGCATCTCGAAGCTGCGCAGGAGGATTAATCAACTTGTTGAGGAGCAAGCGCTTCGTTAAATTTGTCATATCTATTATTCGTTCGCCCCTCGAAAGGAGAGACTGTGTCTCTTCCTCACTTTGTTGCGATTGTGTTCTTCGTTTGCGCGATCTGTCTCGTATCCAAGGGCAAGTTGCCCTTACGCTTTTCCTTTTTCTGGCTGTCCTTGTCGGTGATAATCCTCATCGCTGCTATTTTCCCTGGTTCCATTGGAGCAATTGGCGAATTGTTTGGTTTCGTGTTGAACACTAACTTCGTGTTCGTCCTTGATCTGTTTCTTCTCCTTGCGTTTTCGCTGATGCTTAGCGTAATCGTGACGAAGCAAGCAGCAAGCATAAAGGATCTGACTTAGCGGCTTGCGATTATCGAGAAGGAAATAGTAAGAGACTGCTGAGCGGACAGACAATAGACGGTGTTCGGCTTGGGTTGCGGGAGGGATGACCGCCTTGTTGAAAAATGGTATCGCTAACGGTTCCGCCGTCGTGTTCTTTGATGTTCACCGTACGGTCATAGTGTAGATTCAGACAGGAGACGATTTGATGATTCCGATTGTTCACGGCCATGCTCATATGGCTAAGACGCAAATACGGAGATGTTCCGATGGGTATCGGTTGAGCGCGCTTCCGCTTGTGTGCTTTGTACTGCTTGCTATCTCGGGTGCAGTGCTGTTTGTTCACTATGACGTCACGGCGGCAATCTTTTATTGGTGCATGGAGCTTGCGTTATTTGCTTGTTTAGCGGTTCTTGCTTGGTTTTATCTTGCCTCCGAGCGAAGCACCCTGTTCGGAAAGGCTTCTCCTCGTCTTGCCTTGAGTGTCTGTGCATTCTCGGCTCTTTTTTCTATATTACTTGAAGCCGGAACCGTGGTGGGTACGCCAGAGAGGTCCGTGCTATCTATAATGGATTGGAGTAAAAAAGAAATAGTACTCTTTTTCTTTGCTGTATTTATCAGCAGCTCCTTTATCTTGCTAGCTGTGAAAAAGCCCGCGTTGGCCAACAAGGGAAGGGCGCGTGCATTTTTTGCTGCAAACCCTGTTCTGGGCATCGTTGTTTTGTGCATAGTCGTTCTATCCGTAAATGGTCTGTTGGCGGTTGCGTCCACTGTACTGATGCCGTTTCTTGGAGCATCATTTGTGCGTACTGTTCACCTCTGCATTGTGATTATTCTAGGTGTCGCTCCTTGGTTTATTGTGAAACCGGGTCTATACAAGACCGTAGTCTCCTTCTCCATCGCCGCGCTTTCACTAGGTTGTTTTTTGATTTCAGCTTTACCGAACCTCACTGCTGTTTCTCCGGACGATCAGATCCATTACGCTCGTTCTCTGGGCCTGTCCTATATGGGAGATCCTGTCTTCACCGGGTCTGAAATTGAATTAGTTGCGGTTCCATGGGTGGAAAATAACAGTCTTCAGTTTGATGAGGTGCATGACGCGGAGATGGATCTGAATGACCTCCATTTGTCCCAGTTGGCTTCAGGGGAAGTTTATAGTTCCCCTGGTTTTGTAGCTGCGGTGACCGGTGAATCGTTGAGGAACATTTCGACCATTTCCTATATTCCTTGCGCTCTCGGTCTTTGGTTGGGGAGGTTGTTGTCCCTTCCATTACTTACGGGCTTTGCCTTGGGAAGGCTGTTCAACCTTTTCTCTTATGTTGTCGTGACCGCCGTTGCAATCCTCTATATTCCGAAATGGAAATCTTTGATTGCGACGGTTGCCCTACTTCCTTATGCTGTCTATCTTGCATCGAACTATTCCTATGATCCGTGGGTGACCAGCTTCTTATTGCTTGCAGTTGCTTTGGTTCTAAGGGAGTTGTCGAAGCCTGATGAGAGGCTGGCGCCATTAAGCGTTTTCGCAATTACAGCGTGTTTCTTTTTGGGCTTGTCTGCAAAAGCTGTTTATTTTCCGTTAATTGGAATGATGCTGTTCATGCCTGCTTCGAAATTTAGGAATTCGAAGCAACGGAAGTTATATGTGGCTTTGGTGATTTTGTTCGGCATCCTAATGGTGTGTAGCTTTACCTTACCGATGCTGTTTTCCCCCGCTGTGCAGGCGGGAGATGTGAGGGGAGGCGAGGGGGTCAGTGGAATAGGACAAATACGCTACATTCTGAATAATCCGATGGAATTCCTCGGTACATTATTCGGTTTTATGGTCAATCTGCTCGCGCCCGCTTCATCGAATGACTACTCTCTTTCGTATGCATATATGGGCAATGTTGTTGTATCGCTCCCATTTCTTTCCACTCTGCCCTTTCTCTGTATTTATACGAGCGCCTTTAATGTCGAAGGTGATTCCTCTAAAAACCCTGTAACCCCTGCCCTCCGTATGTGGATCCTTGCGCTTGTTGTCGCAAGTGTCTCTTTGGTGTGCATGGCGCTTTATGTCGGTTACACGCCCGTTGGTGACACTTCGGTAGCAGGTGTACAACCGAGATATTTGATACCGGTACTTGTTCCGGCGTTCATTTCTTTGTGTGCACCTCGGGCCCGAATCGATTGCGTGTCGCAGCGGTTTAATTTTTCTTCCGTCATTCCTCCTGTAGTCATGATTCTGATGTCTTTCTTTGCGTGCCTGTGTTGTGTGATTGGTCGGTAGCGATACCGTTTCTTATTACAGTTCATTTTTCAGTGTCTAAAAAAGATAGGGGTCAAGCAACGGGGGTGCGGTAGGAATCTTGGGGCGTTAGGCTGCCAGGCCTAGCGCCTTTCTGTACTGGCTCGGGCTCTTCCAGAAGAGCGAGAGTTTGATCCGCTACTCGTTATAGTCGACCAACCACGCGTCCAGCTTTTCCATGAACCGCTCTACCCTCACGCCCGACCAGTCCCTGTATGGAAGAACTCCTGCTTAAGCGTGCCAAAGAACCCCTCCATCCGCGCGTGTCCGGCGTCCTTGCCTTCCTCGACATCGGTAGTGTCGAGAAAGTTGGTGTAGCGCCCGATCCGAAGTGAGTCGGCCCGGCGTCCTGGAATCTGGAATACGGTTGATATCCTATGCCGCCTCGACCCTGTCCGCAAGCTCGAGGCCGGACTCGAGCATCTTCCTGGCCTCCGCCTCAAGCCGCGCCCACTCGACGGGACCGTCGATTCCCCGAGTGCGACCGTCATCGTAGAGCTCGTTCATCCTCACCTCCGAGAAGTACCTGGACTCCTGCCATATCTCGTCCTGCTCGCACATGACCGCGCCCGCGAGCCGCACCAGCGAGCCCGTGGAGGGGAACACCTGCACGACGCGCGACCTGCGCTTTGTCTCCCGGTTGGTCCTCTCCTGCACGTTGTTGGTGCGCAGGCGCTTCCAGTGGGTCGGCGGGAAGTCGAGGTAGGCCAGCGCGTCGGGCTCGGCCTCCTCCGGCACCGCCGCCGCCCTGGGGCAGCACCCCTCCAGCATGTCGCACGCCGCGTGGTACATGGCCGTCACGGTGGCGGCGTCGCGCCCGCGGAACACCTGCGACACGATCCTGCCCACGCGGCGCCTGAGCTGCCAGGAGCCGGCCTCGCGCATGCAGTCGCGCATGAGGTGGACCGCGCAGCGCTGCCACGCGGCGCCCTGGAAGACCTCGCCGAGCGCCCGGACGAGCCCCGGGTGGGCGTCCGAGACGACGAGCCGCACGCCCGCCGCCCCGCGCGAGTGGATAGCCCGCAGGAAGGCGAGCCACGAGTCGTAGGACTCGGTGTCGACCACGTCGACGCCCAGGACGCGCCTCCAGCCGCCCGCATCGCAGCCGATGGCGGTGACCACGGCGGTGGAGGCGACGCGCCCCTCGCGGCGGCACTTGACGTAGGTCGCGTCGAGCCAGACATAGGGCACCGGCGAGCCGCCGAGCGGCCTTCCGCATAGGTCCTCGATATCTGCGTCCAAGCTCGAGGCGATGGCGCTCACCTGGTCCTTCGAGAGCCTGGAGACGCCCATCTTCTCGGCCACCCTCTGCACCTTGCGGGTGCTCGTGCCCGTGGCGTACATCTCGGCCACGGCGGCCACGAGGGCGCGGTCGACGCGCTGGTAGCGCTCGAGCACGTCCTCAGGGAAGAAGCTGCCGGAGCGCAGCTTGGGGATGCGCAGCGTCAGCGTGCCGACGCAGGTGGCGAGCGACCTCTCGCGGTAGCCGTTTCGGCTGTTCGCCCCGCCGCCGCACAGCTGGTCGGCCTCGGCGTCCATCACGGCGTTCACGACCTGCTCGGCTAGTCTGCGGAGCAGCTCCTGCATGTCGATGGCGCCGTCGTCGAAACGGGGCATGGCGAGCATGTCCGGCGTCGGGTCTGATAAGATTCCCATAGCGGTCTTCGTCCTTTCCTAGAACCTGTTGTTGTGGTGATTTCAGATTCTAGGACGAAGGCCGTTTTTCGTTAAACGGGCGCTAGGGTGTCACCCTTACACCAACATTTTCGACGCGATCTACGCCACCTACTTCTAGACCGATTATTCAGCGTAATTATTTCTTCAAAACTATTAAATCACCTTGCGAAAGCAATATTCTCGCTGAACGATTCTGCTTGGTATTGAAGTCGTCGAAGAGAATATACTTTCGGTTGTTATTCAATAGATACACGTTGCTGTGGGCAATTGAATTGCGCAAATGTCTTAGCAAACAGCTCATTTGCATTCGTCAGCAGATTTTCTGCTGCAGATGAAACACTTGCTTTTCCGTGACACCGTCGAAGAACTGGATAGGGAATAACGCTCGAGTTGCTTTTTGTTAATGCTTCCGGACGTATAGAATCGGAATGAGTCATTCTGAATTCTCGTTTCACGAAGAAAGCTTGCCAAAGTCCGAGCAAGTCCAGCCTTCGGGATATCACCCGCACTCGAACTGCTGATCGTTGGTGCAAGATGCAAAAAGAAGCTAAAGAGGCTTTTGAGCTTCATGTCCTCCGTCTCGAAAGGAACAATGTGATTGGATAAAATATCTGCAATCTTCAAAACCGCATTCCTAACCCGACCCGACTAATGCTAATCGATCTAAAGCCCCGACACATCAATCTCGCCCGACATCAGCTTGGGAAGTAAGGTGTCACGCAAATTCGCTAGCGTTCTGCTTTCGGCGGCGTAGCTCTCCATGGCATTCTCCAATGGAATAACCTTCCGCTCGTATTCTAGTCTTCTCCCATTCTTCAAAACAGGAACTGGCAGTGACTTTAGCGTTGCGAGGTTCAGATTAGCTTTAACTGCTTGCTGGAGTCTTCTTACATAATAGTCCTCTTGCCAACCCCCAATGAAATGGTCTATGAGATTTCTTTCTCTAAATACAGAAAAAGGAATCAGTAACTCAAAATTAAGTCGCCGTAATAAGGGGACGGGGGAATGGAGGTCCCATCCCCTTATCTATAGTGCAATGATATTGCTAATACCTATTGTGAGGCTGCATTTGGATCTCACAAGTGGTAATAGCGATTTCCAGGTTCTCCCACGGTGAAATTCGGGTTCATGTATGGATCGCCTTCGACATAGTAGTTTGCCCAGCGATAATTCATGTACGCGACCTCTTTGTGGAAGCGAATCTGCTTGTCCGTGTTGTTTTCAACGCCTCTAGAAATTGACTCGTAATGATACAGCTCGACTTCGGGCGTGTATACAATCAGATCGTTAATCTCGCGAAGCTTTAGGCAAAAGTCAACATCATTAAATGCGACTTGAAGCTCTTCGGTGAAACCTCCGACTTTTTCGTATTCGCTTCGTTTGGTCATGATGCAAGCCGCCGTGACGGCGCTGAAATCTTGCTGCGCATCGTTGAGTGCAAAATAGCCCCAGTTGTCTTTTGGCATGCTTTGGCAGAGATGTCCTGCCACGCCGCCCGTGACGCATAGGCCAGCGTGTTGAATGGTGTTGTCGGGATAGTAGAGTTTTGCACCAACTGCGCCAACATCCTCGCGTGCGCAGATGCCAAGCATAGTTTCAATCCAATTGGGCGTAATCACTTCGGTGTCGTTATTCAGCAGCAAGAGATAATTTCCCTTGGCACGGGCCACTCCAAAGTTCATGAGCTTGGAAAAGTTAAATTCGTGCTCCCAGGTAACAAGGCGAACGATATCAGGGTATTTGGCTTGTAACTTATCGTAATACTCGAACGTCGCATTTTCCGTGCTGTTATTTTCGATTATCACAAGCTCGTAATTGTCGTATGTGGATTTCTCGACAATTGACGTAATGCAGTTATCGAGGATATTAGCGTAATCTTTGGTTGGAATGATGATCGAAACGAGCGGATGGGAATCTGGCGCGGCATAGGTTACTTTATATGTAAAGGGACGACGTGCCTGTTCGACCTTTGCATTGAGCCCAAGCCTGTCCAAATGATTCTGAACTGCTTTGATTCCTGCGATAGTGGCATACGGCTTGCTGTCGGCATTAGCCGCGGTTGATGTTTCGCTTAGGCGCCAGTGATATAGAACTTTTGCAACATGGTGGACATTCCTTGCCTTTTCAACGGCCCGGAGAGTCAAATTATGATCCTGGGCTCCATCGAACTCTTTCGTATTCGGTTCTAGAGTGTCAAGAAGGGACTTACGGATGGTAAGCATGTGGCATATATAGTTATTATTTCTGAGTAAATCGATATTGAAATCCGGTTTAAAGAACGGCTGTGCCAGCTTTCCATCGGGCATGAGTTTGTCTTCATCGCAATAAAGAAGATCAACGTTATCATTGTTTTCAATTGCCTCGGCATACGAGAACAACAAATCCGGTTCAAGGATGTCGTCATGGTCAAAGAAGCTGACGAAATCGCCCGAAGCAGCAACTACTCCGGCATTTGTGTTTTCGGAAATGCCCTTATTCTCGGCAAGGGTAATTGATTTAATTCTGTTGTCGCGGGCTACCTCATGCTCAACGCGAGCCTTTAGTTCCTGATTGTCTGGACTTGCATCAACTAGGATGAGCTCCCAGTTTGCATAAGACTGGCCCTTAACGGATTCCGCCATATCGTTAAAAAACGGAATAGGCGTGTTGTAAAGAGGGACAATAATGCTGAACTTCGGAGCGCTGGTAAAGGCTATTTTTCTCTGCTTTTCCAATGCTCCAATGGTTGCCTTATGCTCCGTGAACCATTCGGGGTATTCAGGATCAAACTGTGCATGGGTAAAAAGGAAGTTAGTTTCTTCTAGAAGTAAGCCAAGTTTATCGGGTGTGAGACAGTCGAATGAGCTGAATGAAGGATGATTTTGATCGTCAATAATAAAGTAGTAACGATCGAACGCTTTTGGCATTCGGACTGAGAGCTGCGTTTCAAGCTGTTTTTTCCCAGCAGCGAATCCAACGCTTGTTACATTTGAGCCGAAATCGACGGTAGTCAAATTGACTTCGTTGAGGGATCGATCGAGGCAGCGAACCTTGATTTGTGAGTCGCTACGGTACGGAGTTCTTACCGTACACCTAAGGATATATTCGTTTGAATCCTCAATACACTGCCAAAAATCAATCGTTGCCATGTCAAACTCTGAAACGTCATCATAGTTTCTAAGTTTGCTGCACATTTCGGGTTTTATTTTGTAGTTAAGACGAGACTCCCATTTTATGTTCTTGCAATTGAGTGAAATAGAGTCGCTGCTCAGAGTGCGACCGTCTGAATCAATTTCATTTAATTCAATTATGATGGTGCGAACATCGGGATCAGGGATTACAAGAACGTACGAGTTCGGTTCGTCGCTATTGTCCCTGAAATTTAGAAGGGATAAAGGCAAACGGCGATTATCGTCCGTAGTCGCTTGAGCTGTTACGCTGGAGGCTTCATGGACGCCTTCGATTTTAAGTTGCTGGTAGATTTTCCAGTTTCCTCTGCATACTCCGGTTGTTACGACTCGCATGGTTTGCCTTTCGTTTGTTGGACACTGCTCATTGTACTTATTCACTTCATGTCTCGCTATAAATGCAGAGAGGAGTTCCGTGATTTCTGGCATTCTTAGATGTGTCGCTATGAGTTCGTCAGACGCTCCGTTCCGCTGTGTTAACATCGAAGAGGACATCTACGTACATCACGCTTTCTGTCGCTGTTGAGGTTCAGGTTATGGTCCTCGCGGCGCTCTGCTTCCTAGTCGTTGCTCATTTCGGGTCCATTGACTTCAAGGGGGTTATTATGAAAGTTGTCTTGTTTGTTGGAGGGGCTGCAAGGGTCCTAGGCGGGGGCTGCGCCCAACGAACGGATTGACGTGACGTGCGAGGTGTGTCCTAGGCCCGGGGGTTCGAATCCCCCGGCCCCCTCCGTAAAGAAAGAACCGCCATTGGGGCGACCCTTATCTCCTGGGGTGGCCGATTCGGCCGCCGCCACTCTTTTCCAGGTCTGCGGACCTGTGTTCGTCCTGGAACGGAAACAGGCTCCTCGCTATCACCCAGAGTATTCCGATGATCTCGGCGGTCGTCGCGCCCATCCAGGAAATTATCACCTCGGTAGGGGTTTCGCGCTGCAGCCACATGAGACGGGCGGTGTACGCGACGACGAGGGTGTTGCATGCGACCAGCTGCCACTTGACGCACTTGAGCGCGGCCTTTCCGAGTTCGGACCGAAGGTCGTTCTCCGCCTCCATCCTCTTGACCACGCTCTCGGCCTGGGCCGCCTTGGCTCGCCGTTCCCGCTCCTCGCTCGAGCATTCGACCCTGACCTCGTCTAAATGGGCGCTTTCGATGGGGAAGACGTTTGCTCTCCTTTGTGCCGAACCCATGAGGTCGATTGCCTCTTGTGTCCCTTTTGGTGACCTGCTTCCGCGCTGGTCTGCGCTATCGCAGCCCAAGGTTTTCCACCCTATGGCCCACGGCGGTTACGGATACGTCGAGTATGTCCGTCATCTCACCGATGCTACAATTGCCCGCCCAGAGTTTCGCTACGACCTGTGCCGGCATGAGGAGCGCGGCGGCAAACGAGTTCGCCCATATCTCCTCGGGGTCTGTCCCTCGAGACGAGAGGGCGTCCCTTCGCTCAATGACCCCAGCAACCTCCCCGTCTCCTAGGTTTTGGTACGAGTGGATGTAGAGGCGCTCCGTCACCTCGCACGCCGTTATGTGCCCACCGCCTCATCCAGCTCGTCCGCGACCCTGTAGTGCGTGTTTGTGTCAATGGCTAACTGAACAGCGCAGTGGACCAAATATGGTCCAATGGTTGGAGTCTTGTGGTCCGTAAGGACGTGAACCAAAGAGGCTGCATGCTTGGCTCTCTCCGTCCTTCTTTTGTGCAGCTCTGCAACCTAGGTTCGGCCTCGCGTATACTTATATCATCTGTGTACGCCCAACTCTGGAGGTCCAACCTATGAAAGGCATCATCCTCGCGGGTGGCTCGGGCACGCGCCTGTACCCGCTCACGCTCGTCACCAGCAAGCAGCTGCTGCCGGTCTACGACAAGCCCATGATCTATTACCCGCTGTCCACCCTCATGCTGGCGGGCATCCGGGACATCCTGGTCATCTCCACGCCGACGGACCTCCCCAACTTCGAGCGCCTGCTCGGTGACGGCTCGCGCTACGGCGTCAACCTCTCCTACGCCGAGCAGCCGAGCCCCGACGGCCTGGCCCAGGCCTTCACCATCGGCGAGGAGTTCATCGCCGGCGAGCCTTGCGCGCTGGTGCTCGGCGACAACATCTTCTACGGCAACGGCTTGGGGCGCCATTTGCGCCAGGCGGTGGAGGCAGCCGAGTCCCATGGGGGCGCCACGGTGTTCGGTTATCACGTGGAAGATCCGGAGCGGTTCGGTGTTGTGGAGTTCGATGAGGACTTCAACGTGCTGTCCTTGGAGGAGAAGCCGGAGCATCCTCGCTCGAACTTCGCCGTGACGGGGCTGTACTTCTACGATTCCCGCGTGTGCGACTTCGCCAAGCGCGTGAGGCCGTCGGCCCGAGGCGAGCTGGAGATTACTTCGCTGAACCAGATGTATTTGGAAGACGGCTCCTTGAACGTGGTGACGCTGGGTCGCGGGTTCGCGTGGCTTGATACGGGCACCACCGAGTCGCTGTTCGAGGCGGGGGAGTTCGTCCGCGCCGTGCAGCGCAGCCAGGGGCTCTCTATCTCCGTGCTGGAGGAGATCGCCTTCAACAACGGCTGGATCTCCCACGAGATGCTGGCCGAGGCGGCCGCGCGGTACGGCAAAAGCGGCTACGGCAAGCATCTGAAGAAAGTGGCGGATGGGCAGATCGTCCCTCTGCGCTAGCGAATAGGATCGAGGTTTACACGTATGGCCCGAGAGGCTTTGGCGCCGCGCCGCATCATCGTGACCGGGGGCGCGGGATTCATCGGCAGCAATTTCGTCCACTGGGTGGTGGAGAACCAGTCCGAGGTGCACGTCACCGTGTTGGACGCGCTCACCTACGCCGGAAATCGTGAGAATCTGGTTGGCATTCCGGAGGATCGCCTGACGTTTGTCCACGGCGACATCTGCGACGCGGCCCTACTGGAGGAGCTGGTGCCCGAAGCTGACGCCATCGTGCACTTCGCTGCCGAGTCGCACAACGACAATTCCATCGCCGATCCGGCGCCCTTCGTGCGCACCAACGTGGAGGGCACCTTCCGCCTGCTGGAGGCGGTGCGCAAGCACGGCGTCCGCTACCACCACATCTCCACCGAC